>OLPS01000726.1_pt1 | contig 39428 bp, 32 predicted proteins | sample 1673071 | NCBI WGS metagenome assembly OLPS01 (sample SAMEA3136752, study PRJEB25190) | human gut metagenome | reverse complement strand
GGGCTACTCGCCCACACCTCGGCAGCATTTTTGAAAAACTGCTGCACCGAAAAACTTTTTAGTTGCCTGCGGCTCGTTGCTTACAACCAATCCTGAAAAATTTTTCGTTTCCACTCGCTATTTTTCCAAAACTATGCTATAATAACAGCAACCGAACAGGAATTTTTCAAAGGAGGTATTTCATGGACCTTTTTACAGCAATGATAGAACGGCATTCCGTCCGTTCCTATACGACCCAACCCATCACCGACCCCGTAAAATCACAGCTGCAAACATTTCTCAAACAATGCAACCAAGAAAGCGGCTTGCATATGCAGTTGATATTAGATGAACCGCAGGCATTTGATGGACTGCTTGCTCGCTATGGAAATTTTAAAAATGTGCGGAATTATATTGCACTGGTCGGGAGAAAAAGTGACCGGTTGGGCGAGCAATGCGGATATTACGGCGAAAAACTAGTGCTCTTCGCTCAGACGCTTGGGCTGCGGACATGCTGGGTCGGTGCATCCTATCGGAAACGAAAAGCTGCTTTTCAATTGGAAGACGGTGAAAAATGTTGTTTAGTGATTGCCATCGGATACGGAGCGGAGGACGGCGTTCCGCATCATTCAAAATCGTTGGAATCCGTGATACGAATCAAGGATGAAATGCCGCACTGGTTTGAAAAGGGTGTGCAGGCAGCATTGCTTGCACCGACTGCCGTCAATCAGCAGAAATTTTTGTTTACCCTAGTGAATGACCATACAGTTCGGGCGGGAGCAGGCTGGGGATTGTATACAGAAGTAGATTTGGGAATTGTCAAGTATCATTTTGAACTGGCAGCTGGAGACCATTTTGAGTGGGCAGAATCATAATAACAAAACACCCGACCGGATTGTACAAACGTACTTGTCCGGTCGGGTGTTTTTCATGGAGGGTTCTTTTTATGGCATTATGCTTTTGGCGGTACTGGGAGATCTGTAATCATATTCAGTACAAACTGCATCAGGTATGTGGTGTCGTCTTCAGTGACGTTGCCATCTGCATAAACATCGGCATTCTTTAATTGAATGTCTGTAAGGGTAACGAGTGTTGCAAGATGCTTATTCAAGTAAACTGCATCTCTCAAGTCTACAACGCCGTCTGTGTTGACATCGCCATAGGAGATATTAGAATCATCAATTGTAGTGGTTTCAGCGGTAGTGGTTTCTATGATTTCTGAAGTCGTTGATTCTATAGAAGTAGTTGTTTCATCTGGTGCAGTGGTTTCTGCTGGTGTTGTTTCAGTAAGTGTTGTGGTTGTTTCTGTTTCTGTTGTGGTAGTCGTAGTAGTTGTTGTCGTTGTTGTGGTATCCGGGTCTTTTTCGTATTCATAAACCAGTGATACAGAATTGAAGGTGACAGAAACATCTTCGCCGGATTCACTGTTGGTAGAAGATTTCCACCAGCAACCCTGTAATTCTGCATAGTCCTGCGTTGGCGTACCGGCAACTTCTTCCTTGTTAACAGTATATTTGCCATCCATCAGAATGACATTGTCATTTGTGCCAGCTCCAAAGGAATATGCTTTGGAAGCCCATGCTTTTGTACCATCTTCCAGCAGCAGGTCGTTGAAGGCCAACGCACCGCCGCCGCCGTACCAGTCCGCATTCGTGCTGCAAGTAACTGTGGTGTTGATGATAACTTTTTTCAGGTGTTCCAGGTCGGTCAGCGGAATCTTCGGGAAACCGTTGCCGGACAGTTCCAAGTCTTCATACTTGTAAGTGATGGTCTTAGTATCCGGTTCTTCCGGCTTTACATAAACTTCCTTGTCTGTTTTCTGGTCAGATACAACAACCTGTGCAACAGACATCGGCGGGAGTTCAACCTTAACCTGATTGCCGCTGATGTCGTTCTGAACATCAATGATGCGAATCTGGTCATCTTTCGGTGTGATGGCATAAACAACAGCACTCTGGTAATCCTTTGTTGTACCGTCCAGTGTGATGACAGCATCTTCTGTCTGGTCAGCACTCTTATTGGAGAGCACGGTCTTTACTGTGGAATCATCGCTGCCGTCAATGGAAGCATAGGAATAAGCAAGGGAAATGTCACTGGTCGAAGATTCTACCAGTGTATCGCCGAAGGAAGCACCTTCTCCATCGTAGTTGGTGTAGAGGTTGATGGCAGAAGCGGCATATGGGCATTCGGACAAAGTACCCCAGTAAGTTGCAAAGTAAACATTGTTATCTGCAAAGCTGCCGAGAGCGTCCGCTTCTGCAATGGCAGCACTGGAGAGCTTACCGGATTCTTTTTCATTGCTCAGGTCTGCGAAGTTATATTCAGAGATGGCAATTTTTGTGCCCGGATAATACTTGTCAATGGATTCCTGTAATTTTGGAAGGAATGGGAAGTATTGTCCGAAATGTGGTTGCAGCCAGCTGTTTTCCACATAGGAGGCATCGTACAGACTTCTTGCAGCCTGTACTCTGGAAGCTTCTGTGCTGCAATCCTGAGAATAGAAGTGCACGTCTACCACATCCAGCAGCCGTTTACCATACTGTTTTTCTGCATTTGCCATCTGTTCCAGATAGTAATCCATGAACCAGGTATAATTGCCCTTAACAGCGTCATAATCCGGATCGGTGTAAACATTGTTGTTTTTATCGCTTGCACTGTTGCTGCCATTGATACAAGGCAGCATGCCCCAGAATGCAGGGCCGAAAACTTCTGCATTTGGGTCGATGTCCTTGACAACGCTCGCCAGTTCAATAGACTTGGAGATCAATTCCTTGCTGCTGACTTCGTTGCTGTGAAGCAGCGGATGAGTATCGTTCCACAGGACTGGTTCATTGTCCAAGCTGTAAGCCTGAATACCGGTAGAAGTGGTGGAGTCGCCCAAGGTCTTGACCAGATAGTTCACATATTCATCCATGTAAACATAATCGTCTGTAACATCCGGTTCGAGTGTCAGAGCAGTGTCTTTCTTGAATTTGACTTCCTTCCAGCGGGAGGATGGAGCTGCTTCCGATTCCAGAACGGTTCCGGCTTTGTCTGCCGCAACATAGCCTGCCATTTGCAGGGTTGTCATCTTGTAAGGGATGTTGTTTTTCTGGCAGGTTGCAGACAATCTTCTGCCGGCATAGCCGCAACCGTCTGTGTCGTCACCGATGTTGGTATCGGAACTATTGTGCCAGTCTTCACCAGCGTTGGAATAGTTGGTTTCCCAGTTGTAGCCAGTCAGACGGTTACCGCCCTGCCGAACGGTGTCAACAGTAACATTTTTCAGATTGCTGCCGTCACCAGAATCATTGACCCCATAAATGTGTGGGCTGATGGCTTTCTTTTCTCCAGCCAGATTGACAGTAACCGACATATCATAGCTGCCAGCTGCGTCTGCAGAGATTCCGCTCATGGTATTCATGGAAATCTGTGCCAGACAGGTGATGGTGAACAGACCTGCGATGAGGGCTGTCCGTTTGCGATGTTGCATGTGAAATCCTCCTTCATGAAATTTGTGATAAGAACGTGATACGCATATGTTTTTATGGTATCACTTCTTTTCACAATTGTCAAGCAGTTTGGATAAAAAAATAGAAAAATAGAAGAAAAAACTATGCAGAACATTTGAAAGGAATGAAATTTTCCAAGGATTAGAATTTTAGAAACGTAAGCAGGTTTCACAAAAAATCCGGATGTTTCAGGCGGAGATTTTCGCTTGTAATCGCCGGATATTTCTTGACAATGCAAATGCAATGTGTTATGATATTGTTTAATATCGAACAGTTCAACGATGAACAATCTCAACCAGAAAGAAGGGGTTTCAGATGAAGAAACAAGTTCAGCCGGAATCGCCGTTCCGGCTGTTTCCGCCACTGCATCAGCTTTGTACGCTGATGACTCGATACTGCAACCGTTCTCGTGGGATTCGGGAGCAGGAACAGTTGACCGGTGTACATGGCTGGCTGATTCATTTTCTCTATGACCAAACCGAACCGGTGTACCAACGGGACATTGAAAAGCGGCTTTGCATCCGCCGTTCCACGGTGACAGCAACCTTAAACCGCATGGAGAAAAACGGACTGATTGTACGGGAGTCCGTGCCGGAAGATGCTCGGCTGAAACGCATTGTCCTGACAGAAAAAGCGATTTCTCTGCACAACGATGTCGAGAAAGAGTGCCAGTTTTTTGAATCGGTGTTGACAGCAGGGATTTCCATGGAAGATTTGGAGCAGTTTCAAAAAACCTTGCAGGTGATGTGTAAAAATCTGACCGATTATGAATCCAAAGGAGGGAATTCAACATGTTAAAACGACTGGCTGGCTGTGTCCGGCAGTATAAAGGGGCTTCGCTGTTGTCGCCGCTGTTTGTTGTCCTAGAAGTTATTATGGAAGTGATCATTCCGCTGCTGATGGCAAAACTGATTGATGACGGCATTGACGGGGCAAATCAGGCGGCAATTTTAAAAACAGGCGAAATTTTAGCAGTTTGCTGTATTTTGTCGCTGTTGTTTGGCATTCTTGCCGGACACTTTGCAGCAAAGGCATCTGCTGGGTTCGCCAAGAATATCCGGCATGACTTATTCCATGTGGTACAGGGCTTTTCCTTCTTTAACATTGACCGCTTTTCTGCGTCCAGTCTGGTGACCCGTCTGACCACAGACGTGACCAACTTACAGAATGCGTATCAAATGATTGTGCGAGTTGCTTTGCGGTCGCCGGCAATGTTGATTTTCTCGCTGGCAATGGCGATTCGGATTAGCCCGAAGCTGTCGATTATTTTTCTGATTGCGATTCCGATTTTGGGGGCATTTGTCTTTTTCCTGATGAGCAGTGTGCACCCGATTTTTGAACGGGTATTCCGCACCTACGACAAGCTGAACAACGTCGTGCAAGAAAATGTGCATGGTGTTCGAGTGGTAAAGGCATTCGTACGAGAAGATTACGAAATCAGCAAGTTTGCGAAGATTTCGCAGAAAATTTATGCAGACTTCTGCAAGGCAGAAGGCAGACTGTCATTTTCCATGCCAGGGATGCAGGTTGCTGTTTATAGCTGTATGCTGTTGCTGTCATGGTTTGGGGCAAGAATCATTGTTGGCTCTGGCGGCAGCGATTTGACCACAGGCGAACTGATGAGTCTGATGACCTATGCATTACAGATTTTGGGGGCATTGATGATGCTGTCCATGATTTTTGTCATGGTTGTCATATCTCGTGCATCGGCAGAGCGAATTGTTGAAGTGTTAGACGAACAGAGCGACTTGACCAATCCGGAACATCCGGTTTTGAAGGTTGCGGATGGCAGTGTGGACTTCTCGCACGTTTCGTTCAGCTATTCCAAGCGGATGGATAAGTGTTGCCTGAAAGACATTGACCTGCACATTCCGTCTGGTATGACTGTTGGAATTTTGGGTGGTACAGGCAGCTCGAAGAGTTCGCTGGTGCAGCTGATTCCTCGGCTGTATGATACGACCGCCGGAACGGTCAAAGTGGGCGGTGTAGATGTCAAGGATTATGATTTGGATACGCTCCGGAATTCCGTTGCAATGGTGCTGCAAAAGAACGTGCTGTTCTCCGGTACGATTAAAGAGAATTTACGCTGGGGCAATGAACAGGCAACGGATGCAGAATTGCAAGAGGCCTGCCGGCTGGCGAATGCCGATGAATTTATTGCAACATTCCCGAAAGGTTATGATACCTATCTTGAACAGGGCGGTGCAAATGTTTCTGGCGGACAGAAGCAGCGGCTTTGCATTGCCAGAGCCTTGCTGAAAAAGCCGAAGATTTTGATTCTGGACGACTCGACCAGTGCCGTGGATACGAAAACAGATGCTGGTATTCGGGCAGCTCTGAAAACCTACTTGCCGGAAACCACCAAGTTCATCATTGCACAGCGGATTTCCTCCTTGCAGGATTCGGATTTAATTTTGGTGCTGGATGGCGGTGTCATCAACGGTATGGGAACACATGAGGAATTATTGCAAACAAATGCAATTTATCAGGAAATTTACGAAGAACAGACGAAGAAAGGCGGTGTAACAGAATGAGCAAATTCAAAACAGCTTCACCGACTGGAACGGCAGAAAATCCAATGGTTGTATTAAAACGGCTGCTGCGGTATTTGAAACCGTATCGCCTGCGGTTGGCAGTTGTCTTTTTGTGTATCATTTTCAGTGCGTTGGCAAGTACCATCAGTGCAACGTTTTTAAAGACGCTGATTAATGATTACATCGCACCATTGCTGTTGGAATCGCATGCGGATTACAGCGGATTGCTGTCGATGATTCTAAAAATGGCAGTGATTTTTGCTGGCGGTGCAATTTGTACGCTTTTATATATCCGGCTGATGGTGCCAGTTTCACAGGGCGTTCTGAAAAAGATTCGGGATGATATGTTTACCCATATGCAGAAACTGCCTGTTCGCTATTTTGACCAGAATGCAACGGGCGATATTATGAGCCTGTACACCAACGATACCGACACGCTCCGGCAGATGATGGCACAGAGTTTGCCGCAGTTCATCTCTTCCACGATTACGATTGTGGCTGTGTTTGTTGCGATGCTGGTAACAAGTGTTTGGCTCACGCTGTTTGTCATTGCCTTTTTGATTTTTATGATGGTGATTGTCAAGCATGTTGGCGGAAAGAGCGGAAAATATTTCGTAGCACAGCAGGCATCGTTGGGCGATGTAAACGGCTATGTAGAAGAAATGATTCACGGGCAGAAGGTCGTGAAAGTATTTTGCCACGAACCGCAGGCAGCTGCTGTTTTTGATGAGAAGAACGAGGGCTTGTTTGAGAATGCAACGAAAGCGAACAGTTTCGCCAATATCCTGATGCCGATTACAAACAACCTCGGCAACCTGCAATATGTGTGCATTGCGATTCTGGGCGGAGTACTTGCCCTGCACGGTGTGGGCGGTCTGACATTGGGTGCAATCGCTGCATTCTTGCAGCTGAGCAAAAGCTTTACGCAGCCAATCGGACAGATTTCCCAGCAGGCAAGTGCAATTGTCATGGCACTGGCTGGTGCAGGACGTATTTTCCATATGCTAGATGAACAGCCAGAGCAGGATGAAGGCTATGTGCATCTGGTCAATGCGGAACGGGATGCAGATGGTAACCTTCGCAAAGCCGACCACCGTACGCATCTTTGGGCGTGGGAGCATCCGCATCAGGATGGAACTGTGACTTATACGCAGCTGCAAGGCGATGTGCAGATGGAACATGTGGACTTTGGTTATGTGCCGGAAAAAATTGTCCTGCATGATGTCAGCTTGTATGCAAAGCCGGGACAGAAAATTGCCTTTGTTGGAGCAACGGGTGCTGGAAAAACCACCATTACCAATCTGATTAACCGGTTCTATGATATTGCAGACGGAAAGGTGCGGTACGACAATATCAACATCAATAAAATCTGTAAGGCAGATTTGCGGCGTTCGATGGGAATGGTATTACAGGATGTCAACCTGTTCACCGGAACGGTTATGGATAATATTCGATATGGTCGCTTGGATGCAACCGATGAAGAATGCATTGCCGCTGCAAAGCGAGCAAATGCCCATGACTTTATTATGCTGTTGCCGGATGGCTATGAAACCGTTCTGGAAGGAGATGGCTCTGGCTTGTCGCAGGGACAGCGGCAGCTGCTTTCGATTGCAAGAGCTGCGGTTGCAGATCCACCGGTTATGATTTTGGATGAAGCAACTTCTTCGATTGATACCCGAACCGAGCGAATTGTACAGGCTGGTATGGATGCCCTGATGAAAGGCAGAACCGTTTTCGTCATTGCCCATCGGCTTTCTACCATTCAGAATGCAGATGTGATTCTGGTTCTGGATCATGGCTGTGTCATTGAGCGAGGTAACCATGCTCAGTTGATGGCACAAAAGGGACGGTATTATCAGCTGCAAACGGGCACATTACCGCCGCTGGAATAAGTAAAACAGAAATTCGTAGCAGAAAGAAAAACAGCTGTCAATGCAAGTTGACAGCTGTTTTTTGTTGGAGGATGTTGTACGAACATAAAAAGTTTTTCGATGCAGCAGTTTTTCAAAATTGTTGAATCAAAAACTTTTCGATTGTCTGTGACGCCTATCCTGTACCCTAAAAAGACAAATAACTACAACTGTAACTTGCATTTTGTAGAAACTTATGATATACTGGTAACAAGTAGCATACAATGCGATTCCAGATGAATCTTTTACGAAAAAGAAGGTGGTTTTTTGCGTGATAGCCTTTGGCAGTTTTTGTTGTTGGATTTGCTGCTGCCCTGCTTCATTGTAACAGAAGTTGTGGAATGTCTGGCAGCTTGGATTTATCCAAAACGGAATTGCAAGGATTTATTTCTAGTGTTTCTGGTCAATGTACTGACCAATCCGGCAGCAGTGTTCATCAACTTTTTTGTACCATTTCGGATTACACATCCAGTACTTTGGATTTTGTTTTTCGAGGGCTTGATTTGGTTGGTGGAAGCGTTGATTTATCGACGTTGTCTGACGCAGAAACGCAATCCATTTTTATTTTCGTTTGTGCTGAACGCAGCTTCCTATGGAATCGGATTGTTTGTGTAATGGGTTTATGATATGAGAGGAGATTGATGAAACATGAAACGAATGGGAAAAGTAATTGGGAGCAGTTTATTTTCACTGCTGCTGTTGCTGGGGCTGGTATTGCCAATGCAGACTACCGTTCCTGTTTTGCAGCCAATGACGGTTGCAGCAAACGACTTGACTGGACATTTGCCTGCAACAGGGGAAGTAAAGGGAGATGGCGTTTTTGGCTATACGACTAATTATGTTTGTTATGGTGGGGCAATAGAAGAACAGCATGCTGTGCAAAATGGATGGCATATCACCTTGAAAAATGCACATTATTCCCATGGAGTACAGTGGTTTGAGTGTTGGGATACAGATGATGGCGACTATTATGGATGGATTGACTGGAAATATATTACCGTTTATTCCAGCACCATCAAAGATGAGCCCTCCTCCGGCAGTTCTCCAGTTACGATTACGAGTATTTCCCCTCGAAAAGGACAAGTTGCCGGAAACGGTGTTTATGGCTATGCTTCCAGTTATGCCTGCTATTCAGACGGGGCACAGGCAACACAGCACAAAGTCGAAAACACCTGGCATATCACCGCAAAGAATACCTGTTCTTCCCATGGCGTAACTTGGTATGAATGTTGGGATACCGATGACGGCGATTATTATGGCTGGATTGATTCCAACTATCTTTCCTTCTATGATACAACGCCTGCTCCGGCACAAACACAAGCACCAAAGCAGACCGTAATTGTAGAAAAGACCGTTCTGGTAACAGAGCCACCGAAAGAAACCGTTGTCGTAGAAAAAACCATTCTGGTAACAGAACCGCCAACAGAAACTATGATTGTAGAAAATACAGTGCTGGTGACAGAAACCAAAGAACCGACTACCACAAAGGTAGTGGCAGCTGTGAATCTGGATGACCAGTCTAAAGATGATTCCTCTAAGGAGAATGATTCTTCTTGGTTGGGATTGCTTCTGATTGGTGCAGGAATTCTTGTGTTGGCTGGACTTGCTGGAGCACTGATTGTTTCTTATGCTAAGCGGTCTAAGGAAAAGGCAGCTGGTAGTGTGCAATTTCATAGCCCGTGGGAAGACCAGGATTCCCCGATGAATCCTTATGCGGGAGAAAGTCAGAATCTTATCCCAGGAAATCGCTATCCAGGCAGTTCGGTTTGTCCGAATTGTGGAACGATTTGTACAGATCCAAACGCAAAATTCTGTGAACGGTGCGGAACACTGTTGCGATAACGCTGAATCGGAAAACCGTTGTATGGAATGAAATGCTGCAGGAAAATTAGGTCTTGCATTTTCAAAAAAGATATGTTATAATAACAGAGATCATCAAAGACGGGAGGTTTGGTCATGGGAACATTAGAAATCGTGATCGGTGCGGTTCTGCTGCTCATCAGCTTGGTTACCATCATCATCTGCATGATGCAGGAACAAAAGCCACAGAACGCAACGGCTGCCTTGACAGGTGCAAGCAACGATTCCTTCTATGATAAGAACAGAGGCCGTACAAAGGAAGCAAGACTGCATAAGTTAACCACCATCTTAACGGTGTTGTTCTTTGTCCTCATTCTTTTCATTGACATTGTCATGCCGTTGATTACAAAATAACAACGACACGTCCTGTCATCCGGCATGCCAACCGGATGACAGGTATTTTTTTACCCATCCATGAGAAAGTAGAAATGGAACACCGCAGCGGTACTGCAAAGATACAGTATGCGGATTTGTAATGATTATTTGATAATTGATAAAATAAAGGAGAACCAACATTATGGGAAAAACACCATCTGCACCGCCAAAACGGGATGCAGCAGAAATTTTAGAAGCATATCAGACCAAATGTAAGCTGTTTTTAGCAGATGCCGGCATTCATGGTCTGGAGGAAACCTTGCTGGCTGCAAAATGCCGCACGAAGAAAAACGGTTCTGCCCTGTTTCAGGAGGCTTTGGAATCCCTGCGAAAAGCAGGCTTGATTTATAAACAACGCCGGAAATATTACTGGTGTGCGTCGCTGCACTGCAAGACCGGAACGGTTGTCCGGCTGAGCCGTACCTTTGGCTTTGTCCGTCCAGATGACCCGGAAGCAGAAAGCGACTGGTTCATTCCAGGAAAGTTCCTGCTCGGAGCATTGCCGCAAGACCGGGTTTTGATGCGGAGCATTCCCTCTCGGAGCGGAAAGCCAGAGGGCGAAGTACTGGATATTTTAGAGCAGGCATCTGCTCGCCTGACGGGTATCATTGTGTACGAGGATGGAAAGCCGTTCCTGCTGCCGGATACCATGAGCAAAACCCCCATCCGGCTGTTGCCGAATCGGGAGGTATCTTATCAGGAACACGATAAAGTTTTAGCGGAGATTGTTTCCCGTGGCACTCGCCATGCCGAACACAAGGCGAAAGTCGTCTATTCTTTCGGAAATGCAGACTGTGCAGCAGTCTGTGCACAGGCACAATTGACACTGGAGAATATTTCCCCGATTTTTCCGGAAGAAGTGGAAAAAGAAGCAGCTGCTCTTGCCAGCCAGCCAATTCCGAAAGAAGCTTACCAGAATCGGTTAGATTTGCGGGATGCCTGCATTTTTACAATTGACAGTGCAGAATCCAAGGATTTGGACGATGCTGTTTCTGTGGAACGAATTCCGAATGGTTATCGGCTCGGCGGGCATATTGCCGATGTTTCCCACTACGTCAAGCCACATTCGGCACTCGACAAAGAAGCACTGGAACGGGGGACAAGTCTGTACTACGCCGACCAAGTGATTCCGATGCTGCCGAAAGCACTTTCCAACGGCATTTGTTCTCTGAATCCGCAGGAAGACCGACTTGCTTTTTCTGCCATCATGGAACTGGACAATCAAGGGGTACTTCGTTCTTATACGTTCCGGAAGAGTATCATTCGTTCCAAGGTCAAGGGCGTTTATAAAGAAATCAACGCTTTGCTGGATGGCACTGCCGATGCTGCATTGCAGGAAAAATATGCAGAAGTACTGGATATGCTACCGCTGCTGAACGAACTCTGCGACAAGCGGCTTTGTCTGAGAAAACAGCGGGGTGCTCCGGAAATTGAAACGCCAGAGAGCAAGATTCTCCTGAATGCAGATGGCATTTGTGTCGATGTTCAGCCTCGCACCCGTGGCAAGAGCGAATGCATCATTGAAGAAATGATGCTGCTGGCAAATGAATCCGCTGCCCGTGTGGCAAAGGAACACGCTCTGCCGTTTGTCTATCGGGTACACGATGCTCCTTCTTCCGAAAAGATTGAAGCATTGCAGGATGGCTTGCTGCGAATGGGGGCAGAAGTTCCGGTATTGACGAATGTACAGCCGAGAAACTTAGCTGAAATTCTCGAAAAGGCAGCCGGAACACCTGCCGCTCCGGTCATTCATGGAATGGTGCTGCGGTCGATGGCAAAGGCAGCCTATGAAACCGAACCGATTGGACATTTCGGGCTGGCACTGAGTGATTATGCTCACTTCACTTCTCCAATTCGGCGGTATCCAGACTTGGCAATTCATCGGATTCTGTCAGAATGGTGCAGCACACATTCTGCGGAAGCGGTTCAGAAGCGGTTCACGAAGTTTGCAGCGAAAGCAGCAGAACAGTCCAGTCAACGGGAACTGTTGACCATTCGGGTTTCAAGAGATTGCGAGGCATGTTATTTTGCGGAATATATGCGGCAGCATCTGGGCGAAACCATGCGTGGATTGATTACTGGCGTGACAGATTTCGGAATCTATGTCATGCTGCCGAATACCATCGAAGGGATGATTTCCATTCGGGATTTGGGCGAAGAAACTGTATGGACAAATGACCACAATGTCCGGCTGGTACAGGAAAATGGCGACCGGGTTTACCAGTTGGGAGATACGATTTCAGTGCGTTGCACCAAGACGGATATTTCTTCCGGCAACATTGATTTTGTATTAGCAGAAACAGAGTGAGAGAAACGGATTTTCTAAAAATTTCCATTTTTCATCAGAAAATAAAGAAAAAGCATTCCATTTTTGCCTTGTGAAATGGGTAGAGATTGGAATGCTTTTTTTTTGGAAATTTGTTGCATTTTCGATTTTTATTATGGTATAATAAAGATGTTTGATTTAAGAAAGGAGATTTAGATAAATGGCAAATATATTAGTAACAGGAGGCTCTCGTGGCATCGGAGCTGCGATTGCAAAGAAATTTGCAGAACAAGGGGATACCGTTTATATCACATATTGCAAGTCGAAAGAAGCTGCACAGGCGTTGGAACAGCAGCATGGCATTTACCCGATTTTTGCAGATTTTCGGGAAGAACGTGGGGCGTTCAAATCTGGAAAGGCGATTGCTGAGCAAATCGGTGCGATTGATACGCTGGTGAACAATGCAGCGATATCGGTTGTAGATGTGTTCCAGTGTGTTTCAGAGAAGGATTGCACAGCCTTGTATCGGATCAACTTATTTGGAACTGTTGATATGACTCGTGCAATTCTGCCGACCATGTTACAGCAGCATGCTGGAAACATTATCAATATTACTTCTGTGTGGGGACAGACTGGAGCATCTTGCGAAGTGGATTATTCCGTGACGAAGGGCGGCATCATTGCCTTTACAAAGGCATTGGCAAAAGAAGTTGCTCCGTCTGGGATTCGGGTCAATGCCGTTTCACCGGGTGTCATTGATACTGAGATGAACGCCCATCTATCCGAAGAAGACCGAAAGGAACTTGCCGAAGAAACACCATTGCAGCGGATTGGAAAGCCGGAGGAAATTGCAGATGCTGTGCTTTTCCTGGCATCGGAACGAGCAGCGTTTATTACAGGGCAGGTTTTGCCAGTCAACGGGGGATTTTTCATCTAACAAGCAGTACTGTTCGCAATAGCCTGAACTTTTAACATGTTTTTTTCAGAGAGATGCTTGCACGTCATTTCAGAAACCCCTTACAATAAAAGTAAAAAAAGGGGTTTTTGTATATGAATGAAATCACACTTGCATTGACACGTTTCTGGCAAAATAAACAGATATCCTTGCCGCCAATGTCTACACTGTTGATTGCAGCGGGAATTATGTTTTTTTGTTTTCGATTGATTGTCAATGGAAACCGAAAGGAGCAGGAAGAACGGACAAAGGCTCGGAAAAATGTCTTTCAGAACTTGGATGCTGCGATTGCAGCCACACCGATTTGTGAACACATTCCCTGTCGGACAAATCCGGCAAAGTTTTATTTTCTGGGGGTACAGACGGGAATTATTTCAGAGCAGGAAGATGCTGGTATTCTCTGTTCCTATCTGACGCATTGGATGCAGACCGGAGCAGTCACTTGGTATCGGCTTTCCGGCAGGTCATTTTCGCTGCACTTTGAAGAATTGCAGGCAGGGGCAACACCCTGTGAACAAGCCCTGTGGGATGCACTTTGTGCACTGGTTGGGGAGAAACGAACCGCAACTGGAAAACAACTGCTCCAGTGGAGCAAGTGTTGGGAACACAGTGGTTTTCTCCGGAACGGCAGAACGGGCAGCCGTTCTCTGTATGAATGGTATTTAGAATTAAACGACTTGGTTTCAGAAGAATTGGAGCAGAACGGTTCGATTCAGATTGAACGGGTGGAAACATCGCAGCGACTGTTTCACAAAAAGCAGGTGAAAATTTCGCTTTCCTCGGCATTGCAGGAAGAAGTTGTGCAGATTGCCGGATGGAAACAGTTTTTAAAACAGAAGCAGCCACTGCAACACGGCAGAGATTGACCCGTTTCCAGCTGGGAATCCTGCCTGCTGTTTGGGACGATTTTGGGCTTGGGCGATGAGGTGGAATCGCAGCTGCAACAGTGCTGCACAGCAGAACAGCGAGAACAGTTCTCCCGTCTGCCAGTAGACCATACATTATTTTTGATACGAGATTGTTGTTATCAGATGCTTGCGAATTGCAGGCGTGCAAAGGAGTTGGTGGAACAGCGTTCGACCGACTGAAGATAGAGAGGAACAGACAACATGAAAACCATGACGGATTATGCATTGGAGGCACGGGAACGGGCATATGCACCGTATTCCGGTTTTTCCGTGGGGGCAGCCTTGCAGGGAACAGACGGCAGAATGTTTCTGGGCTGCAATGTGGAAAATGCATCTTATTCCATGACGATTTGTGCAGAACGAAATGCCGTATTGCAAGCAATTGCCGCTGGACAGCGGTCGTTTCGTTCGATTGCGATTGTCGGCGGAAAGACAGCAGAAGAAGCACGAGAAACGCCTTGCGTTCCCTGTGGAGCGTGTTTGCAGGTGTTGGCAGAATTTTGTGATGGAGATTTCCCGATTCTGCTGACAGACGGCGTGCATTTGCTGCGTGACTTTTTGCCACAGGCATTTACATTATGAGAGCGTAAAAAAATAGCGTGCAGGACTTGAACCTGTACGCTATTTTTCTTGTTATTTGGCAGATTTAGAAGTGGTTTCAGAAGATTTTGCATTGGAATCGGTTTCAGATTCCTGTGGCAGAGTATCATGTCCAAACTGATGGGTCATCTGAGAATGGGACATATCTTCTAGAATGCTAACATAATCCGGTTCTTCCGGTTCTGGGTCAGGTTCTCGCTGAGAAAGCGGAATCTTGCGTTCCTGTTCCGCAGCTTCCAACGCTTCCTTGTCAGCAGCGGACAGCCGCTTTTTCTTGATAATCCGAACCAACAAGAAAATCAAAACCAATCCAGCGGTGCAGCCCAGTGAAATGCTGACAATCTTCACCCACGGGATTTGCAGGGACTTGAAGTTGATGCGAATGCCATTGCTTCGGCTGCTGCTGATATATTTTGCAGCTGCTCCTTCATAGCCGGTCAGCAGAAATCCGCTGACGGCGATGTTTTCCGTTTCATCAGAGGTGCTGCCGTCTGCATTGACTTTCTGCTGTTCGGTCACACCAAATGCAAAATCTCCGATTTGCGTGACTCGCTTTGGCAGGGTCACATCCATCAGCTGTTCACAGCAGAAAAATGCATAGCTGCCGATTTGCAGGGCATTGTCGGTTGCCTCTTCATCGCCTGCAAATAAGACGCTGGAGAGCGATTCACAGTCGGAAAACGCATGGTCTTGAATGACAGTGACGCTTTCTGGAATGGTGATATTGGTCAGACTGGTGCAGTAGTCAAACGCTCCTGAACCAATCCATTCCAGCCCCTCCGGCAGCGTTACCGATTGCAGCGGGGCAGCGAAAAATGCACCATCCGAAATCGTTTTCACACCATCCGGAACAGTGAAGGAAGTTCCTGTTTTGCCAGCCGGATAGAGGAACAATTCTGTGCCATCCTTGCTGTACAAAACGTCGTCCTGTAATTGATAGGTTGGGTGGTTGGCGGAAATTTCAATGGTTTTGAGATTCCGGCAGCCGACAAATGCCAAATAGCCCAAATCTGTCATCGTATCCGGAATGGAGAACGACTCCAATGCGGAACAGTTCTGGAACATATAAGCGGACAGCGTTTCCAGTGTTTCCGGCAGGGTGATGGATTCCAGTGACGAGCATCCCATAAATGTCTGTTCGCCGAATTCCGTAACGCTGTCTGGAATTTCCATGTCAGTCAGGGAGGTGCAGTATGCAAATGCCATTCGTCCGATTTTGGTAATCTGGTCACCGAGTTGAATGTCCGTCAGAGCGGAGCAGCTTAAAAACGCTCCGTCTGGAATTTCTGTAATGCTGTTTGAGAGCGTAACACTTTGCAGCGATGTGCAGGATTGAAATGCACCATCGCCGATTTCTGTAATGCCGTTTGGCATGGTGACAGATTGCAGGGCAGAACAGCCAGCAAATGCTTGGTCACCGATGGAAACGACGGTATAGCCATCAATTTTCGGCATAATACTGATGTTGGTAGCAGTTGTAATGCATCCTGTAACAGATACCTGCATATTTTTCAGAATCGTATAGGTCAGCGTGCCATCATCGAATGTGCTGCCTTCTGTGACAGGCTGTGATTTTCCGCTGGGGTCGCTGCTGCTGTCTGCGGCAAAGACCGGAAAACTGGTCATCATCAGCAGACCTGCTGTCATGCATCCCAGAACAGATTGTTTCCATTGTTTCATGCGGCACCGCCCTTTCTCTTCTTTCGTACAACAAGAATCACCACAATTGCAGCAATCACGACAACACCGCCGCCGATGCAGACCGGAACAACCCAGCTGTTTGAGCCGGCAGTTTCCGTTGCTGGAATCTTGTACTGAGAAACATATTTTTTAATCTTGCTGTTTTTTCCGTAGGTCACGGAAAAATCCTTTACAACTGACGGGGAAGTATCATCGGATTCTGCATAGAGTCCAAATGCTCCATCGCCCAGTTCTTTGATACCGCTGGGCAAGGTCAGTTCGTGCAGCTCCAGACAGTTATAAAATGCCTGCTTGCCGATTTTGGTAACGGTATCTGGAATGGTGATGTTCTCCAGCCGAACGCAGGTATAAAAGGCAAAGTCGCCGATGCTGGTCAGCTGTTTCGGCAGTGTGATAGAAGTCAGTTCTGTGCAGTAGGTAAAAGTATTGTTTGGAATTTCCGTGATGCTGTCCGGAATGGTGATGTCCGTTAAGGACTGGCAGTAGAAAAATACATCTTCGCCCAGTTCTTGGATGTTCTGGATGTCAATGCTCTTGAGGGACTTTGCACCGGTAAAACTCCAGTCCTCCAGACGGGTGCAGCCATCCGGAACGGCATAGTCCACCAAATCGCTATCATCCGGATACTTGATTAAAGTTGAACCGTCCTTGCTGAACAGAACGCCGTCTATATCCTGATAGTTCGGGTTACGGTCTGCAACTTGAATTTCTTTCAGGGCAGAACAGCCGTCAAAGACGAAATCTCCTAAAGTTGTGCAGGTTTCTGGAATGGTGATGTTAGTCAGAGCAGAGCAGCCCTCAAAGGCATACGTTTCAATGGTTGCAATCTGGGAGAGGTCAACGTCTTTGAGTGCAGTACACTGATAAAACGCTTCTGAGCCGATGGTGTTCATGGCTTCCGGAAATGAAACGGTTTCCAATGCAGTGCAGCCATAGAATGTACTGGTTGGCAGGGTGTCCAGTGTGCTTGGAAGCTTAACATCGGTCAGAGCAATGCAGGCTTCCATTGTGCCTTTGCCCATAGAGGTGACAGAATCCGGAATCTCCAACTTTTTCAGAACCGAGCAGCCATAAAAGGCACTGTCCTGAATAGTAGTGATGGTATCCGGCAGCGTCAGCGATTCCAACAGAAAGCATTGCGAGAATGCACCCTCTTGAATCCCGCTGATGGTTACGCCGTCCACTTCTGCCGGAACATCGACCGATGTGGCAGACTGAAAGCAGTTTGTTACCCAAGCCGTTCCATCGTCCTGCATGTCCAGTGTAATATCATCTACGACCCAATCGCCTTCGTTGGTAACGGGGTCGGTCGCATCCTCCGCCCAAGCTGGAACGGCAAGTCCAGAGAGCAGCAGCATACCGCTGAGGATGCCGCAGGCAGTCTGTTTCCATCGTGTCATCATTCTGCATCCTCCGTTTGTTCGTCCTGTTTTTCGGTGGAATCGTCTTCGGATGGTGTTGCATCAGAATCGGAATTGGATTCAGAATCAGAATCAGATTCTGTGGATTCCGGCTCGGTTTTCTTTCCGGAACGCAGTCCCAAAATTACCAAAATTGCCCCAATGACCAGCACCAGACCGCTGATTCCCAGCAGCAGATATTTGCTGTTAAAGCCGGACTTTTTGCTTTCGGAATTGGTTGCAGCAGCAGCTTCTGTTGTACCGCTGATTTCTTCCGAGTCGGAGAGATCTTCAGAATCCCGTCCGCCCCGTACTTGACTGGCATCCTGTACGGTGACAAAGGAGAAACTATTTTGATAGCCATACGTATCGTCGCTATCGGAGGCATACCGCTGTGCAGCAGAGCCGGACTGTCCGTAAATGACGAAGTTCTTGACAGCCGTTTTCATATCGGCTTCATAGCCGAAGGCACTGTATCCGATTTCTTCCACACTGGAGGGGATGGTAATTTCGGTCAAACCTGTTCCAGTAAAGGCAGCCTGTCCAATGGTGGTCAGGTTGTTCGGCAGAACGATTTCTGTCATGCCCGTGCAGCCTGCAAAGGTTGCATTTCCGATATAGGTCAGGCTGGATGGCAGCGTCCATTCTGTGATATTTTCGCAGTAAGCAAAGGCATAGTCGCAGATTTCCACCACGCTATCTGGAATGGCGATGTGGTCGATGTTGTCATAGGCAAATACCCAGTCGTCAATATAGAGCAGGCTGTCCGGCAGGGTGATTTCTTCGAGGTTGTTGCACTTGCCGAATGCAGCATAATAGAGTTCCTTGCAGCCGTCCGGTACAGTGTAGCTGGTGGCGGTTGCGGCTGGCGGATATGCCATCAGGCAATCATCTTTTGTACGGAACAGAACGCCGTCCTTTGCATAATAAGTTTCGCTGTCGTCTGCAACTGCAAATTCTTTCAGGTTATCGCAGTCGTAAAAGGCACTTTCTCCGATTTCCGTAATGGATGCCGGAATGGTGATTTTCTCCAAAGTATCGCAATTATAAAAAGTATCGGCGGAAATACCAGCAATGACCGTGCCGTCCAATTCTTCTGGAATGGTGATTTCCTTGTCTTTTCCGGTGTAACCCGTGATATAGCCCTTTAAAGTTTCCTCATCAACTTCATAGGTATAGTCGCCGCTCGTTCCGTCTGCTGCTGCCGGAATGGCAGAAACAACTGTGCCAACTGCCAGACTGCCCAGCAATAGGGAAGCGGAAAGAAGCGAAAAAAATGGATGTTTCATAGGTGTGTTTCGTCCGGATGAAACGGACGCCTCCTGTCTTTCAAAAAATTTTAGCTGTAAATCCTCTTTTTCAAGAACGGTGCAGATTTTCCCAGAATCAAAATCATGCATAAAATGCGGAGCAGGCAGCGGAAACCGCCTGCTCCATAAGATGCAGATATTGTTTATTCAACCGTGACCGACTTTGCCAGATTTCTCGGCTTATCAACATCGTTTCCACGCAGAACCGATGTGTAGTATGCAATCAATTGCAGCGGAACGACTGCGAGCATTGGCATCAGCAGGTCGTCGAAGTCCGGCAGCCCGAACTTGAGGTCAGCCACATCGGGATCTGGCTGGTAGGTGTCCCGACAAACCAGAACAACCTTTGCACCTCTTGCCTTGACTTCCTTGATGTTGCTGATGGTCTTTTCAAACAATGCCTTCTGGGTTGCAACGGCAATGACCGGCATACCATCCGAAATCAAGGAGATTGTGCCATGTTTCAGTTCACCAGCTGCATAGGATTCCGAGTGAATGTAGGAGATTTCTTTCAGCTTCAGCGAGCCTTCCATACTCAAAGCGTAATCCAATCCTCTGCCGATATAAAGCAGGCTGTCTGCGGTAATCAGAGAAGAGGCGATGAACTGGGTCTGTTCCTTGTTCTTGAGGATTTCTGAAATGTAATCCGGTGTCTGCTGCAATTCTGCAACGAGTTTCCGGCATTCGGTTTCATCAATTGTGCCAGCTGCCAGAGCAAATTCAAATGCCAGCAGATACATGACAGCAATTTGAACCATGTAAGCCTTGGTCGATGCAACGGCAATTTCTGGGCCTGCATGTGTGTAAATCAGCATATCGGCTTCCCGTGCAATCGAGCTGCCCTTTGCGTTGACAATGGCGAGGGTTTTTGCTCCCCGATTTTTTGCCAGCCGCATTGCTGCCAAGCTGTCGGCAGTTTCGCCAGACTGGGAAATGATAATCACCAAATCCTCTGCACTGAGAATCGGGTCCCGATACCGGAATTCGGAAGCAATGTCAACAGTAACGGGAATCCGTGCCAGTTTTTCAATGACATACTGCCCAACAACACCAGCGTGCATGGCAGTACCGCAGGCAACAACAAAAATCCGGTGATACTGTTTCAGAGCCTCCGGCGTAATGTTGCATTCTTCCAAGTTCGGCAGACCGTTCCGAATCCGAGGAGTAATCGTTGTTTTGATTGCAGTGGGCTGTTCGTGGATTTCTTTCAGCATGAAGTGAGCATAGCCGCCCTTTTCTGCTGCATCCATATCCCAGTCCGCTGTTTTCCGTTCTTTCTGTACTTCCACGCCGTAGGCATCATATACTTTGACACCACTGTGGTCTAGAACAGCGATTTCTTCCTGTTCAAGCAGGTAATAATCCCGTGTATAGCGGAGGATTGCCGGAACATCAGAAGCAATAAAGCTTTCCTCCTTGCCCAGGCCGACAATCAGCGGGCTTTCTTTTCGGGTCGCATAGACCACATCCGGATGGTCGGCAAAAATAATGCCCAGAGCATAAGAACCTTCCAAGTCCCGAATGGTGTTGGAGATGGTTTCAATCGGGCTGCCGTTGTAGTTGTAATCCAGCAGTCTTGCAACGACTTCTGTATCGGTATCGCTGGCGAATGTTACGCCCTTTGCAGACAGATATTCTTTCAGTTCTTTGTAGTTTTCAATAATGCCGTTATGAACAATGGTCACTCTGCCGCCTGTATGCGGATGAGAGTTGATGTCAGATGGTTCGCCATGGGTTGCCCAGCGAGTATGTCCAATGCCAGCGTGTCCCTCTGGTCTGCCTTCCTGTTCCATTTTATGAATGAGGTCTGCTAATCTGCCCTTTGATTTTGCGACCTGAATATTGCCTGATTCTGAAAAAACAGCAATACCGGCTGAGTCATAGCCACGGTATTCCAGTTTGGTCAATCCGTTGATGAGGACATCCGTACAATTCCGGCTGCCTACATAACCTACGATTCCGCACATAATAAAGTGCCTCCCTTTTTGGTTTGATATGAATCATTATAACACGTTGTCTTTAGAAATGCAAGAAAAACGGGGGTGCTTTTCATCTCTTTTTCACAAAAAGGCAGAGATTCCATGCGAAATTTGGCAGCACATTTTTGAATTTGCAGCCCGTTTCGCAAAAAAAGACCGCTGCGAGCCGGCGGCAGTCCTTTTTGTCATTGGTTGTAACATTATGTGGAAATCGTAATTTGCACCAGAATCAATCGGGCATCCTGCTGCCGCAGGGCAATCCAAGTGCCCCGAACCTGCAGCAGCATCGGGCAGCGTTTCGGATTCCGCAAGCATTGGATGTTTGTTCCGGGGACAAGACCGAGGTCTTGCAGCCGCCGCTTCATTGCAGGTGCGGTGTGCAGGGCGTATAAGGTGCAAGTTGTTCCAGCTCGCAGGCGATGCAGCGGAATGGGAATCGGCCAGCATTCTTCCATTACAGTCGCCTCCTTTTTCTTCTTATTCTATGCAAACAGGGCGGAAAACGTGAAGAAGTTCGCCGACAGTTTGACAATGGCTTTTTGATTTGACGAAACCGCAGAACTATGCTATAATGAAAACAATTTTGAATGTTTTTAGGGAGGTGTACCGTTTTGACGGTCACATTAATTTCACACACTCCGCAGCCGGAGCAAATCATTGCAGCCGCTGCAAAATTATGTTATTCTGATACGACCGTAGAGGACTTGATGGACGGACTTTCTGCGGAGCAGGCAGAAAAGTTTGTTGGCATGCTGGAAACCATGGGACATGAAAGCCCCGTGGAACATGTTACCTTTACATTTGGCATTGCTGGCGTTTCCCGTTCACTGCTGGCACAGATTACCCGTCACCGTATTGCATCATTTTCCGTACAGAGTCAACGCTATGTGCGGAAGAATCAGTTCACCTATGTGACACCGCCGGCAATTGCAGCCGATGAAGCAGCAGCTGCCCTGTATCATCAGACGATGGAACAGACTGTGCAGGCTTACAATGCACTGGCAGACCGCTTGCAGGCAACCTATTATCCGCAGTTTTTAGCGGAGGGCTGTACCGAAAAGGCAGCTCGTTCCAAGGCAGAAAAGAAGGCGATTGAAGATGCTCGTTATGTCCTGCCGAACGCCTGTGAAACAAAAATGATGGTGACGATGAATGTTCGCAGCCTGCGGCACTTTTTCCAGTTACGCTGCTGCAATCGGGCACAGTGGGAAATTCGGGATTTGGCAACGCAGATGCTGAAACTTTGCTGCGAAGCAGCTCCGGCATTGTTCCGCCATGCAGGTCCGGCTTGCTGTCAGGGCGGATGTCCAGAGGGAAAGATGACCTGTGGACAGATGGCAGCCGTTCGGGAACGGTTTGCAGCATTGCACGCTGCACCGTCCACCGCAGAAACGAGGTGAGCGGATGCCAAACGGAAAATTATTGGTCTTAGATGGATTGGACGGCAGCGGAAAGTCCACACAGTTTGAATTGCTGCAAACGGCACTGCAAAAGCAGGGCGTTTCGATTCAGGCAGTGAGCTTTCCGGATTATGACAGCCCTTCGGCTGCCTTGGTGAAGATGTATTTAAACGGCGAACTTTCCAATACGCCGGATGGCGTAAATGCCTATGCAGCATCCAGTTTTTATGCGGTTGACCGCTATGCAAATTATCATTTGCACTGGGAGCAGGCATATCACAACGGAACTTGTATTTTAGCGAGCCGTTATACCACTTCCAACGCCATCTATCAGATGGGCAAGCTGCCAAAGAGCGAATGGGACAACTATTTGCAGTGGCTGGCAGAATATGAATATGGGCGGCTGGAGCTGCCAGAACCGGATACCGTGATTTATTTGGATATGCCGGTATCAGTACAGCAAGCATTGCTCTCCAAACGCTACGGCGGCGATGCCGGAAAGAAAGACTTGCACGAAGCAGACATTGCCTTTCAGTTGCAGTGTCAGCAGGCGGCTTATTACGCAGCAGAAAAGCTGGGCTGGAAAGTGCTGCCGTGCAGCCAGAACGGCGAACCGCTGCCCGTAGAAACCATTCATCAGGAACTGTTTCGCCATGTACAGACCAGTTGGGGGTTATAAAAAAAACATGCTGACGTTTCGCACGATTTCCATTTCTGATCGGGAATGGATTCAAAAAGCCTTGCAGCAGTCCCAGTATCAGGGCTGTGAATACAGCTTTGCCAATAACCTTGCGTGGTATCGGGGAAGCGATTCGAGAATTGCCTCGTTTCAGGGCTTTTATATCATTGCGGCATTTGATACGCCGGACGGGATTCCGGATGTCACCGTTCCGAGTGGAAGCGGCGATTGGGACGCTCTGCTGCGGGAGTTGGTGGAAACGCTCTGCCCGAACGGCGAACCGTTGCGGTTTACGGGCGTGACCCGAGAAATGGCAGCGTTTTTGCAGCAGTGGTTTCCGGATGCGGTCTGGCAGCCTGACCCAGCAGCGTATGATTATATCTATCGAACAGAAGATTTGATTACGTTAAAAGGCAAACGCTACCACAAGAAACGCAATCACTTGCATCAATTTCAGGAGCGGTACAACTGGACGTTTGCACCGCTGACAGCAGCAGATCAAGATGCTTGCATTGCATTCAGTGCTGCCCTGTACAATGAAAAAAAGGGATACGATGACCGTTCCAGCATTGTGGAACAGTTTGCGATTCATACCTTTTTTACGCATTGGGACACGCTGGGGCTTTGCGGCGGAGTGTTGCGAGTAGATGGAAAATTAGTAGGTTTTTCGATTGGCGAACCGCTGAACCGAGATACTTTTGTGACACACATTGAAAAGGCAGACATTGCCTATCAGGGTTCATATACCGCTTTGACACAGGCATTTACAGCACAGTTTGCAAAGAATTATCGCTATATCAATCGAGAGGAAGATTTGGGCATTGCCGGTTTACGGCAGGCGAAAGCGTCTTATTATCCGGTGTATTTGCTGGAGAAAGGCGATTTGGTTATTCCAGCATCCATGCGATAATTTCCGCAATTACAAATGGTGGAGGCGACGAGCGTCGAACTTGCACCAAAATGAACTGGAAAGAGAAAGGAACATTTTTTATGATTTATGTATTTTTAGCAGATGGATTTGAAGAAACCGAAGCAATCGCACCGATTGACATGCTTCGCCGTGCAAAAAAAGAAGTGGTAACCGTTGGCGTAACGGGAAAAGTTGTCACCAGTTCCCACGGTGTACCAGTAACAGCAGACATCACACAGGATGAAATCCAGCTGAATGACCAGCTGGAAATGATTGTGCTGCCGGGTGGAATGCCAGGCACACTGAACGAAGAAGCTTCCGAACAGGTACAGGCTGCCATCACCTATTGTGCAGAGCAGAACCGCTATTTGACTGCCATCTGTGCAGCTCCGTCTATTCTGGGACATCGGGGACTGTTGAACGGCAAGCATGCTGTCTGCTATCCGGGCTTTGAATCGGCTTTGACGGGTGCAGAAGTTGGAACAGAAGGCGTTGTACAGGATGGAAATATCATCACCGCCAGAGGTGCAGGTGTTGCCATTGATTTTGGTTTGGCATTGGTTGCAGCTCTCTGCGGTGCAGAAAAAAGTGCAGAGATTCGGAAGGGAATTGTATATGCCTGAACAACAGACAAAAAAAGAACAACTCCGCCAGTATTACCGCACGCTCCGCAAAGAACGTACGGCTCAGGAGAAACAACAGCTTGACCTTGCCATGCAGGAGCGGTTCTGTGCATCTGCCTGCTATCGGAACAGCAACGTGCTGTTGCTCTATGCAGCAACCATTGCAGAACCGGAAACTGAATGGATTTTATCACAGGCATTACAGGATGAAAAGATTGTAGGATTGCCGAAATGCCTGCCGGAACGGCAGATGGTGTTTTGTCAGGTAACGAATTCCCAGCAGCTGCATCGGGGTGCATACGGCATTTTAGAGCCGGATGCAGCTTGTCCGACGCTCGAACCGCTGCCGGAAACAGGCTGCGTTTGTCTTGTCCCGGGGCTGGCATTTGACCGGGCAGGGTATCGTCTGGGCTATGGCGGCGGTTATTATGACCGATTTTTGCAGCAGCATCCGCAGTTGATTCGGGTCGGTTATTGCCCATCGATGCACGTTACAGAAACTTTACCGAGAGAAGAAACCGATTGCCCCGTGCAATATTTAATTACAGAACAGACAGAGGAGGAATTGTATGGATCAGGAACATAAGACCGACTCGCAGGAACGAGATGCCCTTTTACGGGAGATTCTCGATGATACCAGCCCGAACCGTCCGGCTGCAAAACCACCGCAGCGTCCGCCTGTTTCTCATGCAGCGGAAGAAGAACCCGTTCCAGTGGTTTCTCACGCTGCGGAAAACAGTGCACCGGTTTCCCACGCAGCACCTACACCCAGTCCAGAGCCAGCAGCACCACCGATTGACCCACGGGATGCCGACCTGCCAGAACCCGATTGGAACATTGGCAGCACACAGGCATTTCAGACTAACACAGGTGGAAAGCATGCTGCTCCGGTAAAGACGTATTCTGCTGCGGAAACGGCACAGCTTTATGAAGATTTAGACGGCATCAGCCAGCAAGAGCCAGCACCTGTTCCGCCACAGCAGCAGAAGAAAAAGAAGAAAAAGAAAAAACGGCGGAAGGGCAGAGTGCTGTCCGCATTGATTATTACGTTTGCAGTCATTGCGGTTTCCGTTGTGGTTTCCGCTTTGACCATGACATTTGGTCGGGACTTGCTTGGCATTAATAACGATACGAAAACTCGTATTGTAAACATTCCGTCCGGTTCGAACACAAGTGAAATTGCCGACATTCTGAAAGAAGCTGGCATCATCAGCCATCCGAAAGTGTTTACGTTCTTTGCAGGAAGAAGTGATAAAGATGGACAGTTCACCGCTGGCGAACATGAACTCCGTCCGGATATGGCGTATGAAACCATCTTTGAAGAATTGGCATCTCCAGCAATGAACGAAGCCGGAACGGTACAGATTGCATTTCCGGAGGGCATCAACCTGCGAGAAGCAGCTGATATGCTGGAGAGCACGGGCGTTTGCAAGGCAGAAGAATTCTTGGAATTTTTCAACAAGAATGCAAAATACGGCTATACGTATGAATCCCACCTGCCGAGCTTTGTCAATGAAAAGTTCTATCCGATGGAAGGCTATTTGTTCCCAGATACCTATATTTTCTATGAAGATATGGATGTAGACTTGGTGTGCCAGAAGATTCTGGAGAACTTCAACAGTAAAATTACACAGGAATACTATGAACGAATGGACGAACTGAATCTGTCTTTGGATCAGACCTTGACGCTGGCATCCATGATTCAGGCAGAAGCCGGAACGGTGGATCAGATGACGAAGATTTCCTCTGTATTCTGGAATCGGTTGAACCATCCGAACGAATACCCGAAGTTGCAGTCTGACCCAACTACCAACTATGTGGAAGAAGTCATTAAGCCGAACATCAAAAAGGCAGATCCGGAACTGTATGCAGCGTATGATACCTATCAGTCCAATGGTTTACCGCCGGGGGCAATCTGCAATCCGGGCATGGATGCGATTCGGGCAGCCCTGTATCCAGCAGAAACGGATTATTATTACTTCTATTCCAACTTGGATACAAAGGAAACCTATTTCAGCCGTACCTTGCAGGAACATGAAACAATTATGGAAAAGGTAGAACGGACTCGCCAGCCAGCAGTGACAACGAAAGACAGTCAGGAAGAAACGCAGGTTGTCTTTGGCGTGGGAACGAGTGTTGCAACTGAGCCGCCAACAGATGAATACGGCAATTTGCTGACGACCACAGAAACACAATCGGAAGAGAATGGGGAATAAAAAGAGCATGAACATCAGAAAACCAGAGGTATTAGCACCAGCAGGGGACTGGGAACGATTTCAGTTTGCCCTGCAATACGGTGCGGATGCCATCTATTTGGGCGGAAAGCAATTTACCATGCGAGCAGCACCGGCGAATTTTACAGCGGAACAGCTTGCAGCAGCGGTGCAGCTTGCCCATGCAAAGGGTGTCAAGGTCTATCTGACCTGCAACACCCTGCCACACAATGCAGACTTATCGCAGTTCCTGCCCTATTTGCGAGAGATGGCAGAAACGGGCATTGATGCAGTGATTGTTGCCGACTTGGGCTTGCTGGCATTGATTCGGAAAGCATTGCCGGATTTGGAGATTCACATGTCCACCCAAATGGGTATCGTCAACTATGAAACGGCAAACGCTCTCTATGATTTGGGCGTGAAACGGGTTGTTCTGGCAAGAGAACTCTCCTTGGAAGAAATCGCAGAGATTCGAGCAAAAACCCCAGCAGATTTGGAATTGGAAGCATTTGTCCACGGGGCAATGTGTGTATCTTTCTCCGGACGTTGCCTGCTATCTGCTTATCTGACGGGACGGGATGCGAATCAGGGGGCTTGTGCCCAGCCATGCCGCTGGAAATATCGTCTGATGGAGGAAACCCGTCCAGGACAGTATTTTCCAGTGGAAGAGCATGACGAGGGAACGTATATCATGAATGCAAAAGACCTCTGCATGATTGACCACATTCCGGAGTTGTTGGCTGCTGGTGTGGATAGCCTGAAATTAGAGGGCAGAGCGAAGTCCTCGTATTATGTGGCAGTCGTGACGAATGCGTATCGTTCTGCTGTAGATGCTTATTTGCAGCAGCCAGAGGGCTTTGTCCTGCCGGAATGGATTCGGGAAGAAGTGTACAAAGTCAGTCACCGTGGATACTGCACGGGCTTCTTCTTCGGAAAGCCAGAGGCTGGGCAGCGGTATACGGATAACAGCTATGACCGCAGCTTTGATGTTATTGCGATTGCAGACGACTGGCGGGATGGTATGCTATATGTGACCCAGCGAAATCGGTTCTTTGCAGAAGATACCGTGGAACTGCTTGCACCGGAACAGCAACCGATTTCTATTCCACTGAATGGAAACCTGTTTGATGAAACCGGCGAACGAATCACCGTTGCCAATCATGCGATGATGGCATGTGCATTCCCGTGTCCGGTTGCAGTACCAAAGGGAACAATTGTCCGGAAACGGGCAGAATAATTGCAAAAACAAAAGCCGACTGATGCAGACGATGCATCGGTCGGCTTTTTGCATTTCAGCGAAAATCACTTTGAAATTTGGACAGGTTGTTAAAAATAGGCGGATGTTGTTTGTGCAAGTTTCACATTTTTTCAAGAGTCGTTTCATTTTTAAGTTTACTTTCAGAAACAGTCGTTACAATGAAAAACAGAAAGACAGCCATTCAGGTCGTGTAAACGGAAAAAAAGGAGCGATTACCTATGAAACAAGCAAAAAAACGGTTTGGCAGAGGTGCAGTTGCCAGCTTGTTCTGTGCAACAGTTTTAGCAGCTAGTCTTCCGGCATTGCCGGCAGCAGCCTCCACACTGGCAGGTGATGTAAACTTAGACGGCAGCGTAAACCTCAGTGACGTGGTTGCGATGCAGCAATATTTATTACAGGAACGGACACTCTCCGCAGAAGCTGGAGCAAATGCCGATTACAATGCAGATGGCGTTTGTAATGTCATTGACTTGGCAATGATTAAGCGGACGGTTCTGGAAAGCAATCCGGTAACCAATACCATTGCAATTCATCTGAGCGACAGCGGCATTACCGTAGAAAATGACACAAAGGGCGTGACAAGTGTCAGCGGAAAGACCGTTACCATCTCTGCTTCCGGTTCGTATACCGTAGATGGCAGCATGGCAGATGGACAGATTCTGGTTAATATTCCGGATACCACTGCGGATGCCGATGATGTAGAATTGATTCTGAACAATGTCACGATGACTTCCTCCACAGGTGCACCGTGTATCTATACACAGTCGGCGGTAAAGACAAAGTTGACCGTTACCGGAACAAATACCTTTACGGATACGGCAACCGCAGCCAATGTTGATACCAGCGGTGTTATTTATGCGGACGGCAAGTTGACCGTGACAAAAAATAGTACGGGTACGTTGCAGGTTACTTCTTCGATGAATGTTGGCTTGTATGCAACAAAGAACATCAACTTGAATGGCGGTACAATTGTGGTAAATACAGATGTAGACAGCACTTCAGATGCAGATGCCATTAAGACGAAAAAGACCTTGACCGTAGAGGGTGCAACCGTAACCGTTGACGCTTCCGCAGATGGCTTGAAGTCCACAAAGGAACTGGTCAACATCGTTTCCGGCAATGTCAGCGTAAAGGCTGGAAATGATGCAATACAGGCTGCAACAGACATTAACATTTCTGGCGGTACGGTCGTTGCAGGCGGTGACCGTGGATTCCGGTTGGATGACGGCGGAAAGCTGAATATCACGGGCGGTGATGTATTGGCAACAGCAACCGATTATCAGATCACCAACAGCACCGACAGTCTGGCAACGGTTGACCTCAGCGGCTGTACGCAGGGTGTCATGATGCTGGACTTTGCAGCAGAGCAGGCAAAGAAGCAGCCGATTACCGTACAGCAGAATGGTAACACTGTTTATGAAATGACTACGAATAAGAAGTGCAGCTATGCCCTTCTCAGCGGCAGCGGCTTGACGGCTTCTGGCAGCTATACCACAGCGGTAAATAGTGCGGAACAGGGACATACGCCATCCGGCAGTACCACACAGGAAAGCACATTTGTGATGAGCGGAACAGCAACTGAATTTTATCAGGTTGCAGCAACTGGAACGGTTGTCACACCGACAGATGATACTGCTGTTGCAACGATTTCTTACAGCAACAGTGGTGTACAGCTGTTGAATGCTTCGGGCAAGGATGTTTCCGCCTCGAATAGCAGCGGTATCGCTGTAGACGGCAGCACCGTAACACTGACGCAGCCGGCAACGGTAGACGTTACTGGGGAAAGCAGCAATGCTCGCATCGTGGTCAATGTAGATAAAACCACATATGCAAATGGCGTTGTAGAATTGTGCCTGAAAAATGCAACGCTCAGCAATGCAACTGCAGCCCCGATTTATGTAGAAGCAATTGGCGATGAAGTGGTACTGAACAGCTCCAGCGGAACTGTGAATACGATTTCAGATGGAACAAGCCATACCGATACTTATGTAGACAGCGATGGCGTTACCAATACCGTCAGCGGTGCAGTGTTCGCTCGGGATGACCTGAAGCTGAAAGGCTCTGGCAGCCTGACCATCAACGGCAATACAGAAGATGGTCTGGTCTGCAAGAATGACCTGAAACTGTATAATGGAACGATTACCGTTACTGCAAAGAACGATGCAATCCGTGGCAATGACAGCATTACCATCGGCAACGCTTCTGCAACGGATTACAAGAATCTGAACGTAACTGCAACTTCTACCGCAGGCGATGCCTTTAAGACAAAAGACACCGATACCACCAGCGGAAAGGGTTACTTGACCATTAACGGCGGTACCGTTCAGGCAACTGCTTATGCAGATGCATTCCATTCTTCGCAGACACTGACTGTCAACGGTGGGGACATCAATATTCAGACCACTTGTCCGGTTTCTAACAGCAATACTGGCGGTTGGGGCGGATTCCCAGGCGGTGGTGGAGATGGAAACTTCGATAAGACAGACATCAGTGCAAAGGGCTTGAAGGCAGGCTGCACCGATGATAACAATAATACCATCGAAGGCAATATTACGATTGCTGGCGGTACGATTACAATTGACTCCACAGATGACAGCGTACACGCAACCAACATTACCATGACAGGCGGTACAGTCACCGCAGCTACTGGCGACGATGGCATGCATGCCGATAACAAGCTGGACATTCAGGCAGGAACGGTAACGATTACGAAATCCTATGAAGGTCTGGAAGCCGTAGATTTACAGATTAATGGTGGTAATATTCATGTCAATGCTTCCGATGATAGCTTGAATGCCGCAGGCGGCAACGACAGCTCCGGCAACAATGGTGGCTGGGGCGGTGGCGGCTGGGGAGGCGGCATGAGCTCCTCCACTGGCACGCTCACTATCAACGATGGTTATCTGGTTGTTCGGGCAGAAGGTGACGGCTTGGACTCTAATGGTGACTTGATTATCAATGGCGGTACGGTTCTGGTTTATGGCCCAACAACTGGCGGCAACGGCATCTTCGACAAGGGCGATGGCAACTATAGCTTCCAGATTAATGGTGGTACTGTTTGGGGTTGCGGTACAAGTGATATGTTTGAGTCGCCGAACAAAACTTATCTTTCCGGAACCGTTTCTGCAACCGCAGGGGCAACCTTTGCAGCAGCAGATGCTTCCGGCAATGTTTCCAGCATTATGACTGTTCCATCTGATATGAACATGAGCAATGCAATGTTGTTCTATTGCGGCAGCGATGTCAGCAGCGTTGGACTTTATAGCGGTGGCACTTATAGCGGCGGCACAATGAATGCCGATGGCTATGCAACTGGCGGAACACTGAGTGGTGGCAGCAGTGTTTCCAGTTCCAGCAGTGGCGGTGGGAATAACCGTCCGGGCGGACGCTGGTAAAGAATTCTTTTTTGCAAACTCGATTACCATCTAATATACTACTCCACAAAAAGCCGTCTTGTGCAGTTACGTACAGGACGGCTTTTTTGTATCATGAAAATGATAGAATCAGAAATGGGAACGAATACGAGAGCCGCAGCCTATTTCTTTTCCACAAACATCAAAAAAGCGGATGCTCCGTTTCAACAGGTTTTCAAAAACTTGTGGAAGGAACATCCGCTTTATTGTTTTATTTTTTCAGAATGCTTTTATTGACACTGATGCAAGAACTGCTCATGAATCCGCAAATCTGCATCTAATTCCGGATGGAATGCAACCGCAGTTTGGTTCTGATAACGAACTGCAACGATTCGTTCTTCTACCGTTGACAGCACTTCCACGCCGTCTTCCACCGCTGCAATATACGGAGCACGGATGAATGTCATTGGAATGTCACCCAATCCGGCAAACGGTGCAACTGTGTGGAAACTGCTCAGCTGCCGCCCGTAAGCGTTCCGCTGTACTGTTACCGGCAACGTGCAGAAACACCGCCGTGCATCATTTGCAACTTCTTTTGCCAGCAGAATCAGCCCAGCACAGGTTGCCAGTACCGGCATACCGCCTTGAATCTGTTCCTGAATGGTCTGGAACATGTCCAGTTCTTTCAGTAATTTTCCCTGTACGGTACTTTCTCCGCCCGGCAGGATGATGCCATCATAGCTTTGCAGCACATCTGCTTTTTGTCGCAGTTCGACTGCTTCCGCTCCCAGTTCTTGTACCCGCTTTGCGTGTTCCGCAAAAGCACCCTGTACGGCAAGGACTGCTATTTTCATCGTTTACTTTCCTCTTTCTGCCATCAGCAGGGCAATTTCCTGTTCGTTGATTCCAACCATTGCTTCGCCCAGGTCTTCGGAAAGTTCTGCCAGCATTGCTGCATCGTTGTAGTTGGTAACAGCCTTTACGATTGCAGAGGCACGCTTTTCCGGATTGCCGGACTTGAAGATACCAGAACCAACGAATACACCTTCTGCACCAAGCTGCATCATCAGAGCAGCGTCAGCCGGAGTTGCAACGCCACCAGCCGCAAAGTTTACAACTGGCAGTCTGCCATTTTCGTGTACATAGCAAACCAGATCATACGGAACTTGCAGCTGCTTTGCTGCTTCATACAGTTCATCTGTCCGCATGGAAGTCAGCCGTGCAATTTCCTTGTTCATCATTCTCATGTGCCGAACAGCCTGTACAATATCGCCAGTACCCGGTTCGCCCTTTGTCCGAATCATGGTTGCACCTTCTGCAATTCTCCGCAGAGCTTCGCCCAGATCCTTTGCACCGCAAACAAACGGAACTTTGAATGCAGTCTTGTCGATGTGGTGTACATCATCAGCCGGAGAGAGGACTTCGCTTTCGTCGATGTAGTCGATTTCGATTGCCTGCAAAATCTGTGCTTCTGCAAAATGGCCGATTCTGCACTTTGCCATAACCGGAATGCTAACAGCATTCTGAATGCCCTTGATCATCTTCGGGTCGCTCATACGGGAAACGCCGCCAGCGGCACGAATGTCAGCCGGAATCCGTTCCAGTGCCATAACGGCACAAGCACCAGCTGCTTCTGCAATCTTTGCCTGTTCTGGTGTGGTAACGTCCATGATGACGCCGCCCTTGAGCATCTGAGCCAGTTCTCTGTTCAGTTTTACTTGTGTCTGGTTTTCCATGATGAAAAATCTCCTTTTTTCTGATAAAATCCAAGCAAATCGTCTTTTTCATTGACGCATCTGCAAAAATTTGCTATACTCTAAGTATACCGCAAACTGACCTGTTGTAAATACTCAATTAAAACCATTTCAGTCAGGTCAGATGGAAAGAGAGGCGTTCGCATGCTCACTTATTCGTTTACGAATATCGGGTCAGAATCCCTATACCAACATCTCTATCAATGTATCCGAAATGACGTAGTTTCGGGCGTTTTGTCGCCTGGAACAAAAATGCCGTCCAAGCGTTCTTTTGCGTTGCATCTGGGTATTAGTGTTATGACAGTGGAGAGTGCTTATAGTCAGTTGGTAGCAGAGGGATATTTATATAGTTTGCCACGAAAGGGCTTTTATGTGGCAGATGTCCGCAGTCAGAAGCCGCAAATTGCAGCAGATGTTGCCCTGTTTGTTCCGGAAGTTGCTCCGGTTTGGTTTGCCGATTTCGTCAGCAATCACACCGAACCGGATAACTTTCCATTTTCGATTTGGAATCGACTGATGCGAAAATGTATGACACAGCATCAGCAAGATTTAATGCAGAATGCACCAGCAGGCGGACGGTCGGAGCTTCGGCAGGCAATCGCCAATCATCTATCAGCGTTTCGAGGAATGCAGGTTGCACCGGAACAAATCATCATCGGGGCAGGGACAGACTTTTTATATGGATTATTGATACAGCTGTTGGGGTATGACCGCCATTATGCAGCGGAAGACCCTGGTTATGCAAAAATTGCGAAGATTTACCGCAGCCATCAGGTCGCTTTTACGCCTGTACCAATTGACAAAAGCGGTGTATCGGTGGAAGCGTTGCAAGCATGTGGTGCAGATGTTGTGCACTGTTCGCCCTCCCATCACTATCCAACGGGAATTGTCATGCCAGTGAGTCGGCGGTATACGCTGTTGGGTTGGGCAACCGAGCAGAAGAACCGATATATCATTGAGGATGATTTCGATTCTGAATTTCGGATGACTGGAAAGCCGTTGCCGACCCTGCAAAGTATGGATACGACTGGACGGGTCATTTATATGAATACGTTCACCAAAAGCCTTTCTTCTACTATTCGAATTGGATATATGGTATTGCCGCCACCGCTGACAGAGCGGTTTTATGAGAAACTGGGCTTTTATGCGTGCACGGTTTCTGGATTTGAACAGCTAGTATTAGCACATTTTCTGGCAGAGGGCTATTTTGAAACGCATATCAACCGGATGCGAAACCGCTATCGACAGAAACGGGATACCTTAATTTCCTGTCTGCGAGCAGTAATGCCGCCGGAGATGACAGAGATTCTAGAAGAAGAAGCCGGTTTGCATTTTTTGTTGCGGATTCAGACACAGGCAGATGATGCAGAGTTGGTGCAGCGTGTGGAGCGACAAGGATTGCATGTTGCATGTCTGTCTTCCTATTATGCTCAGCAGGAGCAGGCAGAAGCACATACTTTGGTGTTGAACTATTCCAATGTGCCGGAAGAGAAGATGCAGGAGGCAGCAGAGCGATTGCAGCGAGCCATTTTTTCATAAATATTAAGGTGGGACAAGCTGTCCCACCTTAATATTGAAATCTAAAAGCAGTGTTTTCAGTCACAAGCCGCAGGCAATCTCGTTTATCGGCTGTTTCCGCCGCCGCCAAATCCGCCGGAACTGCTGCCGCTGCTGCTGTGGCCGTCAGAACTGGAATGTTCCGATTCTACCTTGACACGAGAAACATGACGGGTGAGAAACTGGTCTTGTTTTGCCCCATATTGTACCTTTCCGGATGGGATGTAAATCCGTGCAGAAGGTTTCGATTTAAAGCGGTAGTGCGAATGAATAATGCCCATGGCAACCAGTGCAACCACCAACCCTACTAAAAAGCTAATGCCAAATGCAATCAGAGTTTGTTTTCGGGCTGCATATGCCGGCTTGCTGTCCGACCAAATAACCTGATTCGTTGCATCGTCCAAATACAGATATTGGTCATATTGGTTATCATAAACATAATAATGCTTTGGAATGCCCTCTTCATAGTAGGACTTTAATTCCTGACAGAAAATCTGAACCGCTGTATATGGGTCTTCTTCGCCCCGTTTCATGTGCGGATTCATCTCGCTGAAAATTTCTGAAACACGGTCATCACCGCCATTGGTGAAATAAAGCTGTGCAATCCCGTGTGTAGCAATAAAGTCGTGCGGTGCATAGTCCGTATCATCAATATATGAGCCATATAAATCCAGATACAGAGCAATACCATCTGTTTCTTTTTCATCACCAAATCGGTCTAAGTAGTCGGCAACGGCATATTCTCTTGCATCACTTTCACTGGAGAGTTTATTTGCACCCAGTCTGACACAAATGTTCATCTGTAGATCTACTGCCGTTTCATAAACCAGTTCATCCAGTTCAATGGCTTCTTCGCTGGTCAGAACATCCGCTTCATCGTAAACATAGCATTCACTGAGCTGCAAACCGGAATCCTCTGCACTTACAGATACTGGCTGTATGACAGCAGACAAGCTGCAAACCACAGCTGCTGTGGTCAGAATGGGTTGCATGATGGAAAATCGCATTACAAACTCCCTCCAATCAGACCGCCCAGCACCCCAATGACAACCATCAGAGCCGCACAGAACGTGAGTAACTTTGCCCAACTCAGCGGTGGCGTACCAGAAAGTTTTTTCGTCTGTCCGTTCATGGCAAAGTGATAGGTTTTTCCGCCATGCTGATAGGACATGAACCAGACGGGCAGCAATACATAGTCGTGCTGTAAGTTGGTCATATTGACATGCACCTGTTTATTTTTGATGCTGGTGTATTGGGTCAGGGTTTCATTGATGACTTGTTCGCTGGCAGTCTGGACTCTTGATTGAATCCGGGGAACAATCTTTTCCCAGTCCACATCGTATTTTTCTGCTAAAAAGCCGCTCAGATACTGCATAGAAAACGGCCGCATTTCCTGAATAGGGAATGGCTCAATGGCATCCATCAGGGCATCTTCAATTTTTGCTGCACCGTCTGCCGGAACACGTTCAAAGGGAATTTTTGCCTGACGGTAAACCGTGTATTCTGTAGTTTCAGTCACTTGATATTTTCCATCCCGCCAGGACTTGACAACCTGTCCGATACCAGACATGTTTGTATCTGCCAGACAGCTGGCAAGCCAGAACGGCACATATACACCGCTCATCTTTTCCAGCTGCTGTTTGGAGCGGAAATCAGATGGCAGAAACCAGCGTTTCCGGCACCACGCCCGAAATTCTTTTTCTGCGGCATCTCGCTGCACGGCGAATGGCATCACGTATGCCGGCTTATAATTGCCCTTGAGCCGTCCGGCAAGTACAACCGGATTGTGGCAGTAATAGCAGAATGTTGCAGAGGTGGTTTCATCTGCAATAATCTGTGCCCCGCAGGATGGGCATTCATAAAGACGGGTATGTTCTTCAAATGCCGCTTCATCGTTTTCATCTTTTAAGGTTTTTGCGTCTGCATCTGCCTCTTTCTGTGCTGTTTCGTTTTGGGTGTGATAGCGTTCTTCCATTTCTGCTTCTGTGAAGTCGCTGGCACAGTACGGGCAGGAAAACATCTGCTTTTCCGGATTGAAAACCAATTCGCCGCCACAGTTGGGGCATTTATATTGTACGGTATTCACAAGGAATCCTCCTTCATTCAAGGACAAAATCGCCTGCCGCTATTGCTTTCTTTTTTATATATGAAACCAGAGCAGCTATGTTAATGTCCTTTATTTGTTCGGCAATCTCATCAATCTGATTTTTAGGAATAGAGATAGTATGCTGTTCTGGCAAATTAATGACAGGAGAAAAAGTGAAATGGTCAGGAATTGGTTGCTTGTAGGTATCTATTGTACAATGGAAATCAGATGGAACACGATATGCTTTTGTTGAACCAATATCCTTCATTAGTTCAATATGAGCTAACATACCAGTTAATCGATTGAATGCTTCCTGTAATTCTGGTGAAAGATCATCATCAGAATAGTAAGAAACAAGAGAAAAAATATATTCGAACATAGTAGTAGTATAGATAAAATCACATGCAAAGACTTTATCCAGGCATTTTTTTAGTTCCTTTTTTTCCATAACAATCACATCCTTTATAAAAATTATCCTCTCGGCTTGCCGCATTCGGTGCAGAAATTCCCCTCGTTTTCTGCTCCGCAGCTGCACTTCCATTTTCCGTCTGCTGGTCTTGGTTTGCCGCATTCCGTGCAGAATTTTCCGGTATTCTCTGCACCGCAGCTACACTTCCACGCACCTGCTGGGGCTGGTTTTGGCTGACCGCATTCCGTACAGAACTTTCCGGTATTGGTTGCACCGCAGCTGCACTTCCAGCCGTTTGCCGGAGCAGCTTGCTGTTGTTGCTGCTGTTGCTGCTGCTGTGCCTGCATCTGCTGTTGCATCTGCATTTGCTGCAAGTTGGCAGCACTTGCTCCAGCCATGAAGTTTCCAGCACCCTGCATGCCCATGCCCATACCCATGAATGCCTGTGCAGCACCAGCGGTATTTGAGCCGGCAGCTTTCAGCCCTTCTGCAACTGCACCCTGTACATAGCCTTCCCGGATGGTCGCATCTGAGAGCATTGCCCCTTGATTTCGCATATTGATGAGTTTTTTGCTTTCTTCGTCATAGCTGATGCTGGCAATGCCGACCGAGCAGATTTCAATGCCACGCAGTTCTGTCCAAGTTGCATCCAGTGCATCGCTCAGATACTTTGCCAGTTCTGCACTCTTAGAAGGCAGGCTGGAGATCCGAACGCCATCCACAGACATCTTTCCGATGGCAGTTTGCAAAGCGGTCAAAAATTCTGCGTTAAACTGTTCGTTGATGTCGTTGAAGTCTACCCGTCCGGTGTTGCACATGCTGCTATTTTCCATGTAGAATTTTAGCGGGTCAGTGACTTTAATCGAATATGTTCCATGACAACGCAGGAACAGTTCTGCATTATAGAAGTTATCGAAATATTGCAGGGCATTCCGAGTACCGAAACGGATGCCACGGATTTCCGAGAGGTTGACGAAATAAGCCCGCTGGGATTTTCCCGGCTGACCGCCGAATTTAAATCGTTCAAAGGTTTCCTTGACAGAAGCCTTCAGTTCCCCGTTGAAAAGAGAAGGGGACTGCGACAGGAATACTTCATAGTAACCCTGTTCCGCAGTATAGTCAACGATTTTTCCGCCTTCTGTGAGGAATAGCATTTGATTTGCACCGACTTCAATGCGAGAACCATTGGAAATGATGTCGGCACTGCCACGCCGGTGCTGTTTGCCGACCTGTTCGCCCTTGGTGAGAATGGTGGTAGGTGTCATATTTTCTGCCCGGATATAATCCAGCCAGGAATCAGAAAGTGTGCCGCCAACGGCACCGACTGCTGCTCGAATAAGACCCATAAAAATAACCTTCTTTCTAATTGTATTGGAAAACGGTGTGTAAAATTCGTTTTCTGTCCAAAAAACAAAAATCTTAGATATAAAAATTATATCACAATTTTTTAAAAAAAGCAAGCACTTTTTTGGTGCAAATTTGTCAACTGTGACGGGAAATCTGGAAGAAAGAGAGATTGGTTTGGGATGTTTTCTTGCAGGAATAGTGAATCTGCACAATTTACAGGCAAAATTAGACTGATTATTTATGCAATAAAATATGTTGACAAAGTCGAAAAGATGTGATATAATAATAAAGCTGTCGCACGAGAGTGAAGATTGTGAAAAGAAACGGGAAAGAACTGGAAAAGCATGGATGGGAATGACCAATTCACAAAAATGAAATAAAGTTCATAAAACGTTTACTTGACATTTTCGCAAAAGTGTGATATACTAAATAAGTCGTCAGGACAGAGCACAGAAAAAAGAAACATTGGTTTCTCAAGTATTTTTCTTTTGCAGACGTTCCTGAAACGGACTACTGTGGGAGCTTAGCTCAGCTGGGAGAGCATCTGCCTTACAAGCAGAGGGTCACAGGT
>OLPS01000699.1_pt1 | contig 40343 bp, 32 predicted proteins | sample 1673071 | NCBI WGS metagenome assembly OLPS01 (sample SAMEA3136752, study PRJEB25190) | human gut metagenome | reverse complement strand
TCATCCTTGTATATCATAGAAGAATCTTATTTACAGACTTTTTCTCATAGTCTCGGCGGGTTCGTCACAACCACATCATATTTATGTGCCAGTGCTTCCGCCGCTTGTACCAGTGGCAGTAATCCTCTCAGTGCTGCTTCACGAGAGATATGAATATCCTCCTTGATTTCCGCAAAGCGGGCATACAGCGCAGACCAGTCCTGCGGTGTTACGGTCAGAATCGAGCCGTATTCCTTTGCATCATGCAGTTCGCTGATGATGGTATCCATAGCCTTTTTCCGCTTGGTATTCCCATCACAGAAATACTCAAGTGCATATTCATCATAATTTTTATGCTTTTTCCCATCCTTATCAGTATGTCCGCTCTCTGCAATGGCATACGCATGGGGCTGAATGTCACGGCTGAAAAAGCGGCGGTCATACTGACGGGCTTTCATCATTACCGCAAAGTATGCCAGCTGATAGGCTCTCTGGTCAATATCCAGTCCATGAATATTGTGTTCTACAATCTCAAATGCTGCTTCTCGCTTATCATATCCGGTGCTTTCATAGATATCCATCAGCACATCGAACATTGCAATCAGGATATGTCCACTTCCCATACATGGATCAATACAGGTAATATCTGTAGGTTTTAAATCCTTATATGTAGTACGGATTTCTGCCAGTTTTACATTAACAGCTTCTTCCTGCTCTGCCTCCGGAAGGTAATATTTCCATCCAAATCTTTCTGCAGTTACTTTTTCATCTGTGCTTGGATCTACTGCCCGTAAATGTTCAATCCAGATTCTTCCCACAGAGTTTTCCACCATATAACGCACAATCCAGTCCGGTGTAAACAGCTGGGTTGCTGCCGGAATTCTCTCTTTTGTAATCTTTATATTTTTTTTCAGTTTTGCAAAGGTATCATCTTTTAATTCTGTATTGTAATACTGGTACAGCCATCCAATGATCTCCACCTGTCCGGTTGGATTTCCTTCTTCGTCCAGTGTGGATACATTAAAATCAGCTTCCGGAATACCTGTCTCTGGATTTACCAACATATAGATAACGTCGTCTTTATTCGTATAGGAAATGCCAAACAGCAATTCCATATAATCAGAATTTGCTTCAAAAAGTCCCGGCAGGATATCATGTAGCTGATGGCACTGTTTCAGGAATAATTTGCAATACAGCTTATCCGTATCTTCAGATGTACCGCTCATTTTCCAATTGATAATCTCTTCTTTTTCCTGTACAGTCAGGTTTAAATCAACATCCGGTGCCAGTGTCACGAGATCCGGTTCCATCTTCCCTTCTTTTTCAGAGGAGAGTACACGAACTCTGTTTGGAAGATAGTCATTCACTTCCATAAAACGGATCGCACAGATTCGATTGAACCAGGTATAAGCCACTTCTTCTACAACAGCTTCAAAGCCATGGGATTCAATCTGTGATACCAGTTTCTTCCTTTGTTCACACTGGTTTTTATTTAGTGTAACTTCTGTTCCCGCAATGGTCTGATATATTTCAAAGTCTGGCCCCTTAGTAATCGGTTCACTACAGGATTTCTCTGTGATACCGAGTATGCCTGCTTTATCCGTAACCGAATCAATCAGTTTTTTTCTTGCTTCTATGGCAAATTTTTTTATCGTGTTCTTGTTCATGTACTACTTCCTCCCACCGGAATATTTAGCTCAATGTGATAATCGTATTTTCATCCAGCTCGTTTAATAATTTTTCCTTCATCTCTGCCAGGAAATTGTCGATATCCTGTTCATTTTCAATGGAATAGGTTCTCGCACCTGCCACGTTACTGATGGATACATTCTTACGTTTCTTTGGTTTTGGCTGTACCGGCGATACAGGGCCTTCACTTGTAGATGGTGTTTCCGGATTTACAGATGGTTCCGGATTTACTTTCGGACGATGTGCTTCCTCATATTCCGTAATCTCATCCAAACAGCGAAGCTTCAAGGTATCACTTTCTAATCTAATATTTTTTACCGTAGCAATCTCGTTAGAAGTATCCAGCTTTTCTTTTAATTCTTCAAAAACACTTGAGAATCTGTCCCTAAACACTGATACAAACCCTTTTTCATCCAGTATATGTAAAACCTTTCTCTGATCATCTTCTACGATTGGACGCATTTCTTCTGCTTCTTTTTCCAGTAATTCTCCATACTGCTGTACAAACCTCATAGACATATCGGGCAACTTCTGAATCTGCCTAAAAGGATTCTTTGCAGTTACAATGGCTTCCATCCGGGCTACGTTGTCAATAATTTCTTGTTCCCTGACATAAATCTTACTATTTTCAAACATCTGAATTTGTTCCTGTGCTTTTTCAAAAATTTTTTTCTGATCACCATTAAAGAAGTCAAGCACCGGTGCAGTATCATCCGCATCGTCTAACAGGTCATCTCGTTTTTTATCCACTGTTTTAAAGAATTCTGCCGGCTCTTTAATGGTCAGAAGTTCTTCCAGATTCTTCTTTGCCTGTTCCATTAAGGATTTGCATGGCAACTTTGGATTTACACGATATTCAATCATGATTTCGCTGAATAATTCCAGCTTATCCTGTGCTTTTTTCTTAAAGGTTCTCATAATCATATCGTCATCATCACTGGATACTGAGAAACCAAAATAGTCTTTTATTACTTCTTTCGCCGAGCGAATTTGTCCATCTGTTGCTCTTTCTCTAATACTAATCAGCAGTTTCTCGACAAATTCACGTTTTGTCAGGTAGCGTACCAACTCTTCTTTTGTATTGGATAGCATAGATAAACTCTGGCTGTTATAGGTCAGGGATACTCTTCCCATCTTAAAGAGCATGGCAACCAGCCACTGCACGTCTTTCGGATCAAAGCCATACGGAGCAGCCCCAAATTTATCCTGCAGGGATTTCAGAGAAGTTTTCATGTGTCGTGCGTTGTTAAGACCGATGACCTGAATGACTTCTTCCAATGCTAATTTATTCGGTGTTGTATCACTGGTTCCAAGGAAGGAAAGCTGTCCATCGCTTCCATTGAATACCGCAGCAATATCAGAAAGCTCAGGAGCTGTTTCCATATAGGTCAGCTTGTTATACTGCATAGCTACTAACTTGCCAAGTGCTTCGTTAATACGGCTTGCCGGCTCTTTGGCTGAGATATTTGCTTTATCACCATTCACATAAATATCTGCATGTTTCAGAGCATCCTCGATAAAGATACAGATACGATCTTTCTTTTCAAGGCGTTCATTTTCTTTTGCACGACGGATACTGTCAAAGCTTCCTCTTGCACCTAGTGTATTTAGGAATTTATAAATCTTGAGGGAGTCTGTAATCTCATCTAAGAAGGTGCTATCGTTCGGTAATTTTACAATCACACTATGTTCTTGTACGGAAAGCATGCGCAGGGCAGAATCCGGATAATCTTCTCCATAGGGTGTGATGATTGATACTCCGATATCATTGGACTGATTCCCCTTGAAATAACGCCCATCCACTTTCTGGTTAAACGGAAATAAATAACGGTTGCTGTAACGGTATTTCTTATCTGTAAAGATATCCTCGAAGATTACTGTAGATGCCTCTCCAATAATCTCACCCATTTCTACCGATTCGTTATTGATCGCATTATTGATTTCCTGTTCTTCATTAGTCAGGAAGCTATAGATTTCTCCATTCTTCTGTACCAGTGTCTCTCGGATCAGTTTCTTTAAGGATTCTTCTATCCTTCCACGGATTTCAATACGGTCATCGTCAATATTAGAGATCATTAACGTAGTAAGGTTATCTACCTTTGCTTTGAATTCTTTGACGTATTTAATCATAAACAGCACTTTCAACAGTTCTACATCAAACTCATCCAATCTACTATTGTCTTCTGCATCGGTAATTACCTGGCTGTGCTGATGGTCAATGAATTTATGTAGAGGATCATAGAAATAGCTAAATGGTACCAGTACACCTTCTTGACTGTCTTTTAAACGAATTGCCGACTCTTGGAACAGTGCTAACATAGAACGGGACTGATCAGATAAGTGCTTTCCACTGGCTCCATAAGTACGCACAGCTGTCAATACCTGTCCAAGCAAATTGAACTGATATGGAATAAACGGATAACAGTCTGCAAAATCAGTCTTGTCTGTATATAATTTCTTATCTGCGATATCTGTAGTAAATGTAATAAGATTCTTGATAATAGATTCTTTCTGCTCATAGAGAAGGCTGAGTGTCTGTGTTGCTGTCTCGTTCTTTGCAAGCACACGCTTACGAATTACTTCGTCAACATTTGATGCTGAAAGAGAAAGTCTCGTATCAAATCGTCCCTGAATCTTAGAGAAGTCATTTCCCTTTGTCTTTGTAATAGAGTCAATATCCTCCTGACTTGTTACGATAACCCATGCCTTACCTCTGCAGGCTGTTCCAAGGTCTTCCACGATTGTCTGGAGGTTGAGCATAAGCTGTGTGTCATCTGCAATATACTGTCCGATCTCATCCACAAGGAAAATGACATGATGATTTGGCCCTTTTTTCTCACAATACTCTTTGACCAGAGATACGAACTTTTCAATACTGAGGTCATAGTTTCCCTTTGCATTTTTACACCAGTTGCGGGCAGCCTCTTCACTCATGAAATCCATTGCAGCAATCGTTTTTACGATTTTATCTTGGATAACCGCAAAGGCCTGTCTCTTCTTCTCCCACGGTGTACCTGCAATCTCTTCAAATTTATTTTTGAACTCTTCAAATCTTCCTTCGTTATCTAACTGACGTTCAAATTCTGCAAGATACGGAATGGAACCGCAATATCCCTGCATTTCATTGAATACCTTCATAAAGACTTCCACAATAGCTTCCTTGCCGGATCCGACCTTTGCAGAGCCTTTGGAATCAATATTAAAGAGCATGACATCAGAAGAAATGGTTCCGGAATTGGTCATTTTGGCAATCAGCATCGGATCATCGATTTTCTTGCCATCTGTAAAGTATTCGACTGCTCTCTTTCCTTCCACTACACTGTTTTTTAACAGATGGGAAAGAATCTTTAAAAAATGAGATTTACCACTTCCAAAGAAACCGGAGATCCAGACACCCATTTTGTCAGTATTGCTATTAATCCCCTTTTCATAGTTATCGAAAAAATCCCGAAAATGTTTTAATAATTCTTTTGTTACTACATATTCGTCCAATTCCTGATATACGTTTTCTTCATCAGACTGACCAACTTTGATTACGCCCTTAATATCACGGTCAATCTGTTTCTCAAACATCTCTTTAATCTGCATTTTTCTTCTCCTTTGTTTTACACAAGCCGGAATGCCCGGTAATAATTTCTGGAATCCATCGTTCCAAATAATTTTAAATCCTGTCCGCTGTATTCTCCCGGATAAAACATCACAACCGGCACACTATCAAGTACCTGATGCAAATTGTTCAAAATATTATGGCTTGCAATGATTGGATGGCATTTTCCGACTCCTGTCAGGAAAATCACTCTATTTGTCAGATCTTCCTGTAGAATCTTTGAAATAATCAGGTTTAGCTCGTTTGTTTCATCCAGTCCCAATGTTTCTACCAGATTGTCTGCCATATCAAAAAAGCCATTCTCTTTTTCCAGATCAAAGAAGGCTTCCAGATATCCTTCTTCCTCTAACACCTGAATCATCGTATGAAATAGATCAAATTCTATGATTTTAAAGTCTTTATTGCTATTGTTGATTCGGTCCTTTAAATATGCGATATGACTGCGCACTTCCAGTTCCGCTCTTGGATTATAATCAAACACATAATATCCGACTTCATTTCCAAGTCCTTTATTTTCACGGAAAGACTTTTCAGAAATCTTATCTTCAATCCGATTCAGTCTTTCATCCAAACTTAACCTCGCCATCCTTAGACTCCCTTCACTGCTTTCAAGTATTTACCAAGCCCATTTGCAGTCAGTAATTCTTCTGTACGGTAATCAATATGAACTTGCTTGATTGTTCTGGGTTTTACACTACTTTCCAGTAATCCTGCTTCAAACATCATTCTGGTGAAACACTGTTTCAACTTCCGTACTGCAGTATCCGTCCAGCCAGCAACCACATCACTCTGCATTGCCTTATCTGCAAAAAAGACATTCAGATCACGATCGGTAATCTCTTTTTCACCTAATCGAATCTTCTCGTTGTATACTTCGCGTAAAAACTCAAAAAATAATCTGCTGTCCATCAGGATTGCAATTAGATTTAGAATTTTTACAATTTCCACATCACAAGTGATAAATGCCTGCAACACTGCTTCCGGTAAGGCAGATACCCTTCGGTATGTTCCGTTCAACACCTCATAGGCACGATATTCTGCTTTCACCTGATAGATATTTTCCTCCCAGACAATCTTTCGGATATCTGTCTTGCTAAGTCCTTCCAGAATATAACCTGCCGTTTTTCTGGATTCTTGCAGCCAGAATAATTTTGATGTAAGTCCTGCACTGTATTCCATTACTGCCCGCCATCCTTTGTTTCTTTTTCATAATGGATAATATCTCCGAAATCACAATCTAGTTTATCACAAATCTTCTCAAGAACCTTCATGGAAACCAACTCACCATTGGTCATTTTTGCCACGGTGCTACTACTGATTCCCACTTGGTTCATCATATCCACTTTCTTCATATTTTTATCAATTAATAGCTTCCACAATCCATTGTATGATACTGCCATATGTATTCCCTCTTCGATATACAAAACTTATGGTTTTCCTGTATTTTGAAAGTATAGTATTGATTTTCGTTCTTATACTCTCAATTTTTATTATTGTATCATACTACATGTTTTTCTTCAACGATAAGTGCAAATGATAGCTTCGACTTTGCGAATGATTTGTTTGATAATTCTAATGATAGCACAACCGCTTGCAATAGTTATGATTTATTATTATTATTATTGCAGAAAAATGTAACTTCCCTTTTCCTGTGCCGTCCAGTACAATCTAAGTGAACACAGCAGATTGATTAGAGGTGCGATTGAGAAGTCTGTTATTGCATGATATAATTATCCAAAGAGTTTCTATTAAAAAAGCCCTAAAATAAGCTGGAGGTTTTCAATGAGCGATGTAGATATTAGCATATTTCGTAATGATCGAAATTTGAAGCCTGTATTTTATAATGATAAGTGCGATAAGTATGACTATTTGAGTGCTGTTGGATGTGGCGCTATTGCAGGATTGGTTGATATTTTTCTTGTTGGCTCCCCCGCTGATAGCAAATTGCAAGGGTGGACAGATGCACAGGTAGATAAAACAGTAATGTCTTTTGCCAAAACTTGTGGATGGTCACCCAGAGAAGGGAAAGAAAAAAGCGTTGCCAGTGCAATTGGTTTCTTGGAGAAAAAATTCCCTGTGAACTATGACCAACGCCATTCTGGAGATGTTGCTGGATTGTTTACTATGTCTGCAAAGAACCATCACATGAAATCGTTGGCTCATTCGCCGGATATTATTGGATTGTTCTTCTCTATTCTGAATCAGTTTACTTCAACATCATCTTTCTTACATAATGGTCAACTGATTACAATTCAGACAGAGACATACGAATTACAGGGACATGACTTTATATCAAAGCTCTTTTGCGGAGTGGCGAATTGGTTTGGTCACATTATGTCTGATGCTGCCGGCAGTTCTGGTGCATCTGGCAGAGGAAGCGGTGTTGTAATTCCGTTCTATGAGTTGTTTCAGTTGTGTAATTTTGGAAGTTTTCAAGTCGGTCAAGACAGAAATACGTTGGCAACGGTAGCCACTAAAGTATTCCAAGAGGGATATGATGCAAGATTTGGACTTACAATGGCAATTCCGGTTGTCCTTTGCGATTTGTCAATCAAGCTGATTTGGGCAATTAAGCATTGCTTCTATCACAAGCGTCCGTTACACGAGTGCATCCCAACCAAACGACATGATGATCTCAGAATCATGCTCATCATCGGAGATGGTACATTGTGTTTGATGGATGGTGCAGATGCGGCAATTCGTTCCGGGGAAAACTGGGTAAACTTCTTTCTGCGATTAAACATTGTTGCGTGGTATCGTCTGGTATCTCTGGTATTTAGAGAAGTATGTATTCGTTTGGGAATCAGCCTCTCGTTGCAGAAACAGTTGGATGCTTATATCAGAATCAACGAAGCTATAGCATTGTATTTGACACAGCTTGAAAAAATTGATTTCGAGCTTTTCAAGAAAGAAACAGAACAATATAACCATATGCTCGCCATGATGGAAGAAGCCAACAGTGAAGATGAATTGAACGTTCTGCTGAAAAGCGAATATAAGGCACTTGGCATCGACCTTCCGTACAGTGGAGATTTTGATGCTTTTATGAATGATGCTTCATCCGTATTGGAGTTCAAGTGATATTTAAGTGCGATAAATGTGGTCAATGTTGTATGGTAATTAGGAATGCTGTGAAATATTAAAAAGAGAGATGGGGGAATAGATTATGCCTTTGCCAATTTGGTTAATACCCATAGCATTAAAAGGTGCAGCTGTTGTTGCTGGTACAACTGGAGTAGGTGTAGCAGCACATGGTGCTAAGAAAATGAAAGATGCAAACGACACTGCGAAAGCTGCCCAAAGTCGCCACGAAAGAAACATGGCAAGATTCGAGAAAGAGAATGAAACAACAACAAAGAATATGGACAAGCTCGGAAAGTTAGAACTTGAAATTCTGCATAGTTTTAGTGAATTCTCGGATTTGTTTGAGCAAATCAAAAACAGACCTACTTTTGAGACATATTCCAAAAACGGTGTCTCACTTCCAAAGTATGATGGGGAGAAAATCAAGGAAGTATCTGTTGGCGCAGGCGTTCTCCTTGGAGGACTTGGCGGTGCAGGCTTAGGTGCTGCTGGTGGTTTTGCTGCAGCTGGTGCAACTACAGCTGCTGTTATGGCTTTGGGTACAGCTTCTACTGGAGCTGCTATTGCATCGTTGAGTGGTGTCGCTGCGACCAATGCCACTTTGGCATTGCTGGGTGGTGGTACACTTGCAACAGGTGGCGGTGGAATGGCGGCTGGTGCTGCCGCTTTGGGTGCTGCGACTCTTGGCGTTGGTTTGTTGGTTGGCGGTATTATCTTTAGTTTCACAGGTGGTAAACTGTCAGATAAGGCTGATGAAGCCTGGGCGCAGATGAAAAAGGCTGAAGGAAAAATCAACAACATTTGCAATTACCTTGTTGATTTGTATTCGACTTCCAACAAGTATTACGAAACTCTTTTTAAGGTAAATGGTATCTATGAGAGACACCTTAACTGTTTGAAGAGTATCGTTACCGTGCTTGGACATACCGATTGGAATACATTTACCCCAGAAGAGAAGAAAATTACAGAAAACACGGTTCTTCTTGTTGGACTGCTTTACAATATGTGTAAAGTTGAACTCGTTCTTAAGAGCGAAAAAGAGAATGATATCAACGCCATTAACAAGGCAACCGTGGAGATTTCCATCAATAATGCAAATACTATATTGCAAAACGGTGGATATGAGACTGTGAGAAAAAGTCTGTAAATAAGATTCTTTTATGATACTCCCTAGATAGTCCAAGAAAATGCCCGCACCTCCACCTCTATTAGAGCTAAGTAAACTGCATACTACTTTTTCTATCCCTAAGAGGAAGATAAAATTTTATTATTTTGAATTATTTCCGGTGATTGCACTGCGAATCATAGCAACAAATTCGTCGGCCAATGCGGAGAGTTCCGTTCTCTGCTTCTTTACTAGACCAAATTCATAGTGAAATGGACATGCAACAACGAGAAGACTTTTAATAATTGGATCATAGGGTTCTTTAACATAAGCATACTGATTCATAGTAGCAATGTAATAACCATTTGTTTCATGAAGCATACCAATCAGTAAATCTCGATCACTAAGTTGAATTGTCATCGAAGGACAGAAGGTTTTAGATATTTCTGCTTCGATAGCTTTGATGAGTTCATTATTTTCTTTGATTGTAATTTGGCTGAAGTTATGCAACTCATTTATTGTTACGGATGTTTTGTTTGACTGATATAAAGGACAGGCAGGACCAAATAAAATATGTGTTGGTTCGATAGATAAAGTATGATACTCTAGACCATAAGAATAAATTAAATCTAGCCACTGCGATTTCATGAGAGATGGCATTGCGATAATGCCGATTTCAGATATATTATGAGCTACGTCAAAGAGAATTCTGTCTCTGGGGGTGTTAATATAGTGAAAGTTAATATTCTGGTCAGAATACTTATTAAACATCTGATAGAGAAGTCTATTGGCAAAAAGCAAATAGTAGATAGAAATTTTAAAGGCAGAATTAGATCCGTTTCTGTATTGTAGATTTGAGGCAGACTGAATGTGTTGATAGGCTTCTAAAATAGTTTTCCCATATTTAACAAATATTTTTCCGAACTCTGTTTGTTCGATTCCTTTTTGTGTGCGTATGAATAGTTTTTGACGGAGTTCTGTTTCTACACATTTGATAGAACTGCTTAATGTGCTTTGTGCAATATAAAGATTTTGAGAAGCTCTATTGATGGAACCTACTTGAGCAACTTCTATAATTTGTTGTATTTGTTCTATTTTCATAAAAACTCCTCCAATCTATTACAATATATTTTACCTTAATCTTACAGGATAAAAAGTATATTTAGTTATCGCAATTTTCGTTAATATATAACGAATTATTCGGTAAAAAGAAATACGGATATAAAGAAATATCCTGTAATATAAGCATTTTCATGACTGCGTCAAGGGATGTTCGCAAAAAGGACTCCTGAAAAATGGAATTAAACTACAATGAGCAGCGTTGCCTCGATGGATTCCTGGCTGAGGTAGGCTCTTGAGACAGACCAGTCCTCGGCATACTCCATCAGATATGTTGTCACCAGGCGGACATAGGATGCCTCGTTGGGGAAGATTCCTACCACACTGGTGCGTCTCCGAATCTCACGATTCAGCCGCTCAATCATGTTGGAGGATGAAATCTTTCTGGCATCCAGTTTGGGAAAAGCGTAGAAAATCAGGGAATCTTCCAGGCCGTTTTCAAGGCACTGAACCGCCTTTGGAAAGCGTTTGGCATAGGCATCCATCACATCATAAGCCCGCTTTCTGGCCAGCTCTGCGGTAGGTGCCAGCCAGATTTCCTTGAGTACAGCAGCAAAGGATTTCTTCTCTTTCTGCGGTACATAAGCCAGGATATTCCGCATGAAATGTACCTTGCAGCGCTGCCAGGAGGCTCCAGGGAAGGACTCCTGTATTGCCGAAACTAACCCTGAGTGAGCGTCTGAAATGATCAGCTTGGGCGTGGCAAGACCGCGATCCTTCAAGTCCTGAAACAGCACTCCATAGGAGCTTCTGGATTCCTCAGCCATAGGTTCCACGGCGATGATATCTCTGTGGCCATTTTCATCCACACCGCACACGATAAGTACCGCCATACTGACAATTCTACCGTCTACACGAACTTTTTCGTACAGTGCATCTACCCACAGAACCGGGTACACGGTATTGGAAAGAGGTCGATTACGGAACTCATTGACCTGCTCATTGAGACCTTTCGTCATCTCGCTGACCTGACTTCTGGATAGGTTTTCGATGCCGAGGCTTTGGGCCAGCTTCTCCATTTTCCGAGTGGACACACCATGAACAAAGGCCTCCTGAACCACCTGAATGAGCGCAGCTTCACTGCGCTTGCGCTCTGTGACAAAGAACGAGATATAACCGCCCTGCCGTACCTTAGGAACCATGAGGTACATCGTCCACATACGTGTGTCCAGACGACGAGGACGGTAGCCGCTGCGATAGCCGCTCCTTCCATCCGTGCGCTGACTTTTCTCTGCCCCCAACTGCTGATCTACCTCGGCCTCCATGAGCCGTGTGCACAGCCATTCCAGCATGCTCAGCATGGGATCCGGCTGAGTCATACATTGCAGTAGTAATTCTGTGAGATTTGTGTTATTCTTTTTGTGAGCCATTAGGGTCTCTCCTTTGCAGTATGATTGTCTCGACAACTTTCATTTTACAGGAGCCCCTAGTGGCTTGTCTATTTCCTTTTCACTTTTGCAAACATCATTGTACTCTATCAAAGCTGGTATCGGAGGACAGACTGCGCAGGAAATTTTCAGAAAAAGGAGCGCGGCTCATCCGGGAATCGTTTTCCCTGAAAGCGTCAATTGATCGCCTGGAACATTTTTATGAGGAGATTTGTAAATGAGTATTCCTAAGAAAATTCATTATTGCTGGTTTGGAAGAAATCCACTGACGGAGTCGGCAAAGAAATGTATTGAGAGCTGGAAAAAATACTGTCCTGAATATGAGATCATCGAATGGAACGAGAATAATTTCGATCTGACGGAAAACCGATATGCACGGGAGGCCTATGAGCAAAAAAAATGGGCATTTGTCAGTGATTATGCGCGGTTAAAGATCGTGTATGAACAGGGCGGAATTTATATGGACGTGGATGTGGAGCTGATCAAACCGCTGGATGAGCTTACAGAGCTGGATGGTTATATGGGCTTTGAAAAAGAGATAGATGGTCAGATGTGGATTGCAACGGGCCTTGGCTTTGGTGCACGTGCAGGGCATCCGATCGTCGGTGCACTTTTAAAGGACTATGAGGATATTCCTTTTATCAAAGAGGATGGAAGACTTGATACAGAGTCTTGTCCTGGACGCAATACGCGGACGCTGCGCACCTTCGGTCTGCGCCTTGACAATACAAAACAGGAAATTGACGGAATCGTTTTTCTCCCGACACAATACCTTGCTCCTGTCAGCTATTTTCATCGAAAAAAAGAGATCACAGAGCATACGGTTTCCATTCATCACTATGACGGAAGCTGGCTGAACGAAAAGGAACAAAAAAGCCTTCGGTTAAGAAGGCTTTTAGGAAACAGACTGTATCATCGTCTGCAGTGTCTGTGGTATAAAATCAATCCGAGGAAAAAGCAGCCCTAAATCAGCTGATGGATTTTACGAGATGGAAAATAGTATTCTGAGCGGTCTTTTCACAGTTGTTCAGATTGCTTAAGGTATCGGAGAACAGCTTATCCAGCCGGTTTCCCAGCTCCGGAAGGGAATCGTCTGTCTGAGGCTTATCAGCTTTTGGCGCTTCCAGAGTCGGGAAAGGCGTGGTCGAAGGGGGAAGCACTGCGGACAGCTGAACTCTTTCAAGGCTTTGCTGTACCTGCTGCAGGACGTTTCCTGATTGAACCAGCTGCTTGCGAAGGGAGGTCAGATCCTTCTCTTTTTTCGCAAGGTCAGACTGCAGGGTTTCGATCTGTGCAGACTGAGCTTCGAGCTGAGTGCGCTGCTGTTTGATCTGCGCAGACTGAGCCTCGAGCTGAGCGCTTTGTTGTTTGATCTGTGTTGCCTGGGCCATTAAACGCCCCTCCTGCTCCCGTACCTGATGCTGAAGCGTCGAATCCTGTGCCGGAAATTGCTTGAGGGTTTCCATGACCTGGCTTTGCAGGGTGCGGATCAAATCCTCCGCTTCGCGCTTCTGACGGCGTGTGATCTGTATCGTTTCTTCCCGGAGTGCGCGAAGCTGGTCGGAACCGTTCTCGGAGGACTTCTTTAAAGAAGCGACCTGTTCCTGCAGCTGTTCGATCGTAGATTCATATACTGTTGATAGATGACGGTTCTGTGGATAAGTCCGGTGAAATCTGCGATGCCTGTGCATTAAAGGATAAAAGGATCAAGGTCATCCACAAAAAGAATGGCGGAGTGAGTGCGGCAAGAAACACCGGACTGCAGGAAGCTCGTGGGGAATATATCACCTATGCGGACTCAGACGATCTTGTGGGAAGGACAATCTATACAGAGCTGATCGGCGCTATGGAGCAAAATGGAACGGACAGCGCCTGCTGCAGCTATGAAGCCTTTACGGGGGCTGGTACAGAGCAGGGGATGGCAGGCAGCAGGACAGGAGTGCAAAAGGCAGCTGGCAGCAGTAGAAGCAGGGTGGAGACCTGTTGCGGCACGGAGGCGTTTAAGGTTTTTTTGAGAGAAAATAACTACGCACCTGTGGTGTGGAACAAGGTTTTTAAACGGGAGGTGCTGAAATCTGCAGAGGGGCTGTTTTTGTTTGAAAAAAATACGACCCTGGGGGAAGATGAAAAATGGCTGGCGGAGGTTTTCTGTGGCAGAGAGACTTCTGTCTGCTTTATTGCAAAGCCGCTGTACTATTGGAGACGGCGGGACAGCAGCGCGACCCATACAGAGAAGGAAGGAATCACGAAAAACAATCTGGACAGTATCCGGGTGCAGGAGGAGCTCTTAGAGACTGTAAAAGTTCTGCAGGATGCAGAGCTGGAGGAGCTGTTAAAATGGAGATTGTATCTGGCTGTTATGGATGTTGTGAGGAAATGCTATAAGCGCAGAGATACGGAGAATTTTCGGTGCTACTATCAAAAGCTGAAACAAATCGGAAAAGTGCGCACATTTGGCGAATCCGGGACAGAAAAAACCCGGCGGCTGGTGTGGAGCGTCTTATTCAGACTGCGGGTGAACAGTAACATTTACGCAGAAATGATAGTGAAAATGAGAAAATTATGGTTTTCTTTTTGGTGGTGAACTGTTAGAATAAAGGATATCAGAAACGTTTGGAAAAACGTGAAAGAAAAGACAGGAAGGGGAATATTCCATGAAGAATTTTGACGTAGTTGCACTGGGTGAGCTGCTGATCGACTTTACCGAGAACGGCAAGAGCGCACAGGGCAATATGACTTATGAAGCAAATCCGGGCGGAGCGCCCTGCAACGTGCTGGCAATGTTGAACAAAGCAGGCCGTAAGACCGCATTTATCGGCAAAGTCGGACAGGATCTGTTCGGCAACAAATTAAAAGCAACTCTGGATGAGGTTGGCATCGACACTTCCAACCTGATCATTGACGAAGATGCAAGAACAACTCTGGCATTCGTAGAGACCTTCCCGGACGGCGACAGAGACTTCTCTTTCTACCGGAATCCCGGTGCAGATATGATGCTGCGCAAGGAGGATCTGCATGAGGATCTGATCCGCGATGCGAAGATTTTCCACTATGGCACACTGTCCATGACTCATGATGGTGTCCGTGAAGCGACCAAGAAAGCGATTGACATCGCAAAAGAAAGCGGCGCAATCCTTTCCTTCGACCCGAACCTGCGTCCCCCTCTGTGGAAGACCTTAGACGATGCAAAAGAACAGGTTGCATATGGTCTGTCCAAGTGTGACGTTTTAAAGATTTCCGATAACGAGATCCAGTGGTTCACCGGCGAAGAGGATTTCGATGCAGGTATTGCAAAATTGCGTGAGCAGTACAACATCCCGCTGATCATGCTGTCTCTGGGAAGAGACGGAAGCCGCGCTTACTACAAGGATCTGCGCGTAGAAGTGAAGCCTTTCCTGCAGGATTCCACCATTGAGACAACCGGTGCCGGCGATACCTTCGGCGGCTGCTGCCTGCACTATGTCCTGAAATACGGTCTGGACAACCTGGATGAGGAGAAGCTGACTGAGATGCTGACCTTTGCAAACGCAGCAGCATCCATCGTAACCACCAGAAAAGGTGCACTGCGCGTAATGCCTGAAGTGGAAGAGGTTGAGGCGTTTATCAAATCCAGAGCTTAAAAGGAACGGAATATGCTTTTTAATTCCCATATTTTTATGTTACTGTTTCTGCCGCTTCTGCTGGCAGGATGGTATTTTCTGAACTGGAAAAAGAAATTTCAACTGGCACAGGGATATCTGATCGGGATGTCCCTGTGGTTTTATGCGTATGCAAATCTGCAGTATCTGTGGCTGCTTCTGTTCAGCTGTCTGATAGGCTGGCTTCTGAGCTGTCTGCCTGAAAAAATTTTCTCGGAAAAAGGGAAAAAAGTGCTGACTGGTGTCGGATGTGTTTTTCATCTGGGGCTGTTGGGTTATTTTAAGTACAGCAATTTTTTCCTGGAAAATCTGAATACAGTATTTCATACGGACTTTCCGATGCTGCAGATCCTGCTGCCGGTTGGAATCAGTTTTTACACGTTTCAACAGCTGGCATACCTGATTGACCGGTGCCGGGGAGATGCGCCAAGGGACAGCTTTTTTGACTACCTGACATTTATGGTTTATTTTCCGCAGCTGCTGCAGGGACCGATTCTGCTTCGTTCAGAGTTTATGGGGCAGTTAAAGGAGCCGGAAAGGCGCAGGTTTCATGCAGAGCGGTTCTCGGAAGGAATCCAGTTTTTCGTGTTCGGTCTCGCCAAAAAAGTGCTGCTGGCGGATACGCTGGCAAAGGCGGTCAACTATGGATACAGCAATGTTTCGATGCTGGACAGCATTTCGGCACTGCTTCTGGCGGTCGGGTATCTGACGGAGCTGTACTTTGATTTCAGCGGCTATTGCGATATGGCGGTCGGTCTGGGCAAAATGATCGGTCTGGAGGTCGCAGAAAATTTCGATGCGCCGTTTCACTCTGCTTCGGTCAAGGAATTCTGGCGCAGATGGCACATGACGCTGGGACGGTTTTTTACAAGGTATGTATACATCCCCCTGGGCGGAAATCGGAGGGGGAAGATGCGGACGCTGTGCAATGTGATGATCGTTATGCTGCTTTCAGGGCTCTGGCACGGCGCGGCGTGGACCTTTGTGCTGTGGGGATTTTTACATGGAGTCGGGATGATCTGGGATAACCTGGAGCATCCGCATTTACCGAAAAAATGGATGCGGCAGGCAGCGACCTTTGCCTATGTTTGTATGACCTTCGTGTTTTTCAGGGCAGAGAGCATTGCGCAGGGGGTTGACGTTTTAAAAAGCATTGTCAGCCTGAAATGGAACGGCTTTGTGTTTCAGATGGCATCGGCGCTCGACATGACGGAATGTTACATGATCACAAAGGCGCTGTCGATGAAGCTGCCGGGACTGCTTTCGTGGTTCTGGCTCGGAATTTTTGTTGTGCTGATTGCAATCTGTTTCCGGGTTCTTTCCGGAGAAAAAGTATCCGGCGTGGTTGCATTGAAGAGGCAGAAAGGCTATGGCAGGCTGTATCCGGTGCTTCTGGCGGTTTTGTTTACCTGGTCAATGATCTCAATGACAGGCGTGAGCGAGTATCTCTATTTTTCGTTTTAAAGGGAAAATGGCGGCAGTATGATCTGTCCGGGACAGTGTGAGGAATGAGAGAAAAATATGGTAAATTCCAAATGGATTCGGCGTTTTGCGGTCTGGACGGCAGCGCTTTTAGCAGCGATCGCAGCAGTGGTAGTGATTTTTGACCCGTTTTATCATTTTCACGGTCCGCTGCCGGGGATGAAAGCAGTCGTAACGAAATCGGAATATCAGTGTATCGGCACAATACGGAAATTTTCTTATGACAGCGTGCTGGCAGGATCCTCTACAGCGGAAAACTATAACAATCACTGGTTTGACGAGGCATTTTCCTGTAGGACGGTCAAGGCGATCAAAAGCTCCGGGACATGCGCAGATCTGAAATTTTATATGGATGAAGCGTTTGCGACGCACGATCTGAAAAATGTGTTTTACAGCCTCGATCTGTTTGCCTTGGACGGCGACCCGGAGACGAATTTTGTCAACGATTCGATGCCGCTGTATTTATATGATAAAAATCCGTTCAATGACGTGAAGTATCTGTTCAACAAGGATGTATTGTTTGAGGATATCCCGTATCTGCTGGCGATGAATTTCAGCGGGTACGACGATGGGATGTCTTATAATTTCTGGCAGTACAAAACCTTTTCTGAAGAAGAGGCGAGAAAGCATTACGAACAGTCGGAAGAGATTGCACCGATGCAGGAGCCGTCTGAGTGGCAGGCACGGGTAGAGGAAAATATTGGTTTGTTGACAGATATGGTAAAAAAGCATCCGGAGACAGAATTTTATTTTTTCCTGCCGCCCTATTCCGAGCTTTGGTGGGACAGCGTGTACCGGAGCGGGCAGACGGAGGAATATCTCTATGCCAGACAGGCGGCGATGGAAGCGCTGATTGCGTATGACAATGTGCAGATTTACGATTTTCAGACGGATGAGGATATTATTTTGAATCTGGATTATTACATGGATCCGATTCATTTTTCTGCGGATGTGAATCAGTTCATGGTCGTAAAAGCAAAGGAAGCCGATGTAGCATATCTGGTGACAAAAGAAAATCTCTCTGACCGGTGCAGTGCAATGCGTGAGCTGGCAGAGAAGATCACAAACAGGTAGCAGGAGTATTTACACGAGATATTTTCCAAAAATTTTTAGGGTGTGATCATGACAGATATTTATCAGAAAGCTTATACGAGCATATATCCTTCCAGGCTTGGGGATATTTTGCTGGCGGCGGACGAAATCGGGCTTACCGGTTTGTGGTTTTTCGGGCAGAGCTATTTTGCAGATACACTTCCGGCAGAGCAGGTTGCGCAGGAAACGCCGATACTTGCACAGGCAAGGGAATGGCTGGACGAATATTTTTCGGGAAAAGAACCGGACTTTACACCGAAGCTGCATCCGATCGGATCGCCGTTTCGGCAGGAGGTATGGAGGATTTTACTGCAGATTCCCTATGGTCAGACGATGACCTACGGAGAAATCGCAAGACAGATGGAAAAGCTGCAGAACCGGCCTCATATGTCTGCGCAGGCGGTAGGCGGTGCGGTGGGACATAACGGGATTTCAATCATCATTCCATGCCATCGGGTTGTGGGGACAAAGGGGAACCTGACAGGGTATGCAGGCGGACTTGACAAAAAGATGGCACTGCTTGAGCTGGAGCATGCCAATCGGAAAACTTATCCGGAAAATTTGTCGCTGTAATGAATATGCATATCTTCCCAGTCCATAAATAATACATAGAATACTTTTCCATATTGTGGGCTTTCTACAATTCTCCCATGATCCAGTACAGAAAGATAAGATCCGTCCGCCTTTCGAAGATGAAAATGAATATAGTCATTTTCATTTCCGCTGTCGATTTGTTCCCAAATGCTTGCTTCTATCTGCTGCTGCTCATCTTCACGAATCAGGTTGTGAAAACTCTTATTGGTGAGCCTGAAGAATTCATCCATACTTTGATATCCGGTCATAGAAAGAAATTCATGGTTTGCATAAAAAAGTTCGTCATCTTCCTTGTCTGCTCTGTATATGATAAATGCACCCGGAAGGTGTTCGGAGATATCTCTAAGTGCAAAGCCCAGCTGTTTGCGAACAACGGATTGAAGTTTCTTACTGTAAGACATACATCCATTTTTCCCATGAAGCTTTATTTCATAGAGAGCTGCATCTGCACAGCGCATGAGCTGTGAAAGACTGGATGCAAAGGTCGGATATTCCGCATATCCAAGAGAAATATAAAATTGCTGCTCCCTTCCTCTGCATGAGAATGTTTTGGGAAGGCTGGTGAATTGCTGCAATTGCGATTCTGCTTCTTCAAAGGTATAGTTAGGGAGAAGAACACAAAATTCGTCTCCACCGTTTCTTCCTAATATGGCATCAGATGGAAAAAAAGCTTTCATGCTGTCTGCAAGACATTTCAATGCCTTGTCACCATAACCGTGTCCATAGATATCATTGATAAACTTAAAGTCATCAATATCAAAAAGTGCAGCCACAAAATGAGTTTTCGGATTTTTAGCTATCATTTTCGCTGCCAATTCATCAAATCCATAGCGATTGTAAATATTGGTAAGGGAATCCGTGTGTGCCAGTATCTGGAATCTGTTTTTATTTTCTTTCGAAGTCAGCCATACACAGGTAAGAACGGACAGAAGTATAACGTTAGCAATTAATATCACACTGGTTTTTGCTATTAATAAATTGTTTCGCCATCCACCTTGAGGAGCGACTTCAAACATCCATTCCTCTTCCCCTATCGTAAAAGTATAAGAAACCGGATTTATCAACGAATCATTTGATTGAGAAATAATGTTATAGGTATCACTCCAGGGAGCATCTGTCTTTGAAATTCTGTATTCATATCCAAAGCTGGAAAGTGCACTGACCGCGTCTGAGAAAATGTCGGGTACACGCAGGACAACAATGGTAAAGCCCCAGAAATATTCCAACCCGTTTTCATCCTTCAGGAAAATGGGATTGCGGACAGCAATTCCAGAGCCGCCCTGTTTCAATTTGAATGGTCCCTGGGTAATGATTGTATGGTTGTCCCTTGCATAACAGGAAATCTTTCCACGATCTTTATCATGGAGCAGATCAATTTTGCCTGCTTCATTTCCGGTGGACGGATAAATATCTGTCACAACACCATTCGGAGCAAGCTGCACGCTTTCAATAGAATCAGACATAAGATTTTCTGCAATCATGTCAAATTGGTTAAATTCTCCAGATTCACTGATCAAAATCTGTTTCAGAACATCCGTAACGTCTATCCCTTCTGTAATCTCATTTTTTATGCGTTCCCCATAGGTTGTTGCATTTAATAATGCTGTTGTATGGTTCTGTGCTGTTTCATGAGAGTCTACTTTGTATAGGGTTATACCAACAAGGCATATACCCAGTAAGAAAACGATAAGCGGAATAAGTGTTTTTTGTTTCATCTAACATGCCCTTTTTTTCAGAGGTGTTTTGCAAGACCTCTGTTGATGTCAGTCATGGCGGCTGTTTTCATAGTATTTTCCCTCACATTGTGTTCCGTGTCAAGATTTCGTACAAGCTAAAATGAGAAGGAGAGCCAAAGCTTTTGGATACTGTTTTTGTCATTTTACAGAGCTCGCAGCGTTCACAAATTCTTCACAAAAAAATTAGCACTCACCTATTGACACTGCTAATAATGGGTGTTATATTACATTTAGAACAAAGGAAAGGGAACAAAAAGAACAGAAGATGCCGAAAACGGAATCGGAGTTCTCAGAAAGCTTTTCTTTGAACCAGATAAAATGACAACCACTTCTGAAAAGGATTCACAGAAGGCATGATAGAAGGAATGGAGGAATGACTTATGTTACTGCCTAGAATTTGGGATGAAGATTTATTTGAGAATATGGATAACTGGATGAGCTGGCCGGATGAGAGTGAGTTCTTCGGTAAGAAGAATCCTCTGTATGGCAAACATGCAAAGAACCTCATGAAGACAGATGTTCGGGAAACCGAGGATGCTTACGAGGTAGATATTGATCTGCCTGGTTTCAAGAAAGACGAGGTTACGATCACCGTCGAAAATGGTTATCTGAATATCAGCGCTGTCAAAGGCCTTGATAAAGACGAAACCGATAAGAAGACCGGCAAGTACATTCGTCAGGAGCGTTACGCAGGCAGCTGCTCCAGAACATTTTATGTCGGCGAAGCCGTTGAACCCGAGGATGTTTCCGCGAAGTTTGAAAACGGTATCCTGCAGCTTCACATTTTGAAGAAGGAAGCAAAGAAGGTAGAAAAGAAAGACAACCGGATCGCAATTGAAGGCTGATTTTTCCGGTATAGGAAGCTGAACATTCCGTCAAAATCTCACCTGATAAAAATCCCGGTGCGTGAAAACGTACCGGGATTTTTTGTCGTATAAGAAGTTTCAATTCCATACAATAAAAACGCTTTGGGAGGATCCCACTGCGGCAGGAAAGGAAAAGGACAATATCCGGCAGGAGAAATGCGCTGGATTTCACCCGAAAGGTTGCGTAAAAAGGCGCAATCATGTAAAATCAAAGTAATATCTTTGAAAAATGAGCGGCAGGACCGCAGCATGGAGGATGAAATGGATATATTCGGAATATTGGCGATGGTCGGGGGACTTGCTCTGTTTTTATACGGTATGCAGGTTCTGGGAGATGGTCTGAAAAGAACGTCGGGCGGACGTCTGGAAGAAATTCTGGAATCGCTGACTTCCAACAAATGGAAGGGCGCGCTGCTGGGCTGTGTTGTCACGGCAGTAATTCAGTCATCGTCAGCAACGACGGTAATGGTAGTCGGACTCGTAAACTCCGGTATTATGAAGCTGACGCAGGCTGCAGGCGTTATTTTGGGGGCGAACGTCGGAACGACCGTTACTTCCTGGATGCTGAGCTTGACTGGTATCGAAAGCAGCAATGTGTTTGTACAGCTGTTAAAGCCGGCGAACTTCTCACCAATCGTCGGTATCATTGGCGTGATCATGCTGATGACCGCTAAAAATGATAAGAAAAAAGATATCGGTACGATTTTGATCGGCTTTGCAGTTCTGATGTTTGGTATGGAAACTATGTCCTCTGCAGTAGAGCCGCTGGCGGGCAATGAGAAATTTACCGGCATTCTGACGATGTTCTCCAATCCGATCCTTGGTATGCTTGCCGGTCTGGTGCTGACTGCGGTTATTCAGAGCTCTTCTGCATCCATCGGTATCCTGCAGGCACTTTCCATGAGTGGAACACTTACCATCGGTTCTGCGATCCCGATTCTGATGGGTGAAAACATCGGTACGGCGATCACTGCGATCCTCTCCTCTATGGGCGCAAGTAAAAATGCGAAGCGTGCAGCGCTGATGCATTTATATTTCTGTATTTTAAAGACAAGCTTTTTCATGGTGCTTTTTTATCTGATCGATGCGATCGTACATTTTTCGTTTATGACAGAGCTTGCAAACCCTTTTATCATTGCCATGATCCACAGTATCTTTAACCTGTCGGCGGTGATTATCATGCTGCCGATATCCGAAGTACTGGTAAAGCTTGCGATGAAGACGATTCCGGTTACTCCGGACGAGCTCGAGGATGTTCCGGTAGAAAAGAGTATTCAGATCCTGGACGAGCGTTTCCTGGCATCGCCGCATTTTGCACTGGAGCAGTGTAAAACAGCCGCAGGCGATATGGCAGAGTATGCCCGGGAAGCCCTGTTGCTTGGAATGGGGCTTGTGACAGAGTTCCATCCAGAACAGGCAAAGCGGGTGGAAAATCTGGAAAATCTTGTGGATTCCTACGAAGATCAGCTGGGTACTTATCTGGTAAAATTAAGCAGCCGGAATCTTTCTACGAGAGACAGCCATACACTGTCCACGCTGCTGCATTGTATCGGTGATTTTGAGCGGATCTGTGACCATGCGATCAATCTCGTAGGATATGCACAGGAAATGGCGGAAAAGAATCTGCATTTTTCTGCCAAAGCAGAAGAAGAGCTGAAGGTATTTACGGCGGCGGTTCAGGATATCATGAACCGTGCGGTAACGGTATTTAAGAACGATGATCTGAAGCTTGCAAAGTCTGTAGAGCCTCTGGAAGAGGTGATCGACGGACTGAATATGGAGATCAAGAGACGCCATATCCGCAGATTACGGAAGGGAAAATGTACCATAGAGCTTGGACTTACGCTGTCGGATATTACGACCTGCTACGAACGTGTTGCAGACCACTGCTCCAATATCGCAGTATGCCTGCTGCAGGTCAATGAAGACGGCTTCGATACCCATGGCTATTTGGAAATGGTCCGTGATACGGACAATCCGGAGTTCCGCGCAGAGGTGGCAGAATTTGAACACAAATACGAGCTGCCCCGTATGAAGAAGGATGAAATCGATTCTCTGCCGACGATCGCTTTAGAGGAAACAGATACAGCCTCCGGGGAAAAATCAGATTTTCTCAGCAGTCGAATTCAGGAGCGTAAGAAAAAGAGAAAAGACGGGAAAAAGAAATAAAGAAGGCGCGCAGATTGACGGGAATATACCCGAACAGAACGGATTAAAGTCGGTTGAAAGAGACGATCGAGTTATGGAAGAAAACATAAAGATTCCTAGCAAAGAAGAGGTTTCACAATTTTTGGATTTGAACGTAGAAAACGTGAATAAAGTGTTTTTATATGCAAAAGCGGATTTGGAAGGAAACATTTTAGTAGATTCTGAAGTTGCGAAACAAGAAAAACTAGGTCCTTTAATGAAAGCGGTTACTCTTAGGGAAGAAGGAACTTCATCAGAAACCCCGGTATATTTAAATTTGCTTAGATTGGTTGTTGTCAGAGGGACGGTTATCGGTTTTTTCCAACAGCTGCAGATATCTTTTTGGAATAAAGGATTAAAAAAAGAGGATCCGCTATATACAAAAGCAGTCTTAAAGGATTTAATAGGTCTGAAAGCATGTGACGGGAAAACAAATGTCATAAAACTGAAAAATAAGGCTGGAAGAGAAGAATATGTAAGCGTCTGGGCGGATCAGGCACATAAGGATTCTATCGATAAGCTTTTATATCTGGCAAGAGCATTATACCTGATTGATCCCTTGAGGGATTCGGGAGTCAAGGATAATGCCGGAAATCCTGTCCTGTCAGTCGATACGACACAAGGGATATTTGAAGGTATGATTCCGAGATATAGTGCGGAATCGAAAGCTACATTAGCAGAGCTGATGAAACGTAAGGCAGAGAAGGCAGAACAAGTTAAAAACGAAGAAAACCAGAATACATGAGCGGTATATGTCAATTGGTCTTACAAGAAAGTACAGACACTTACCGGAGAAAATGAAAAATGAGAATTGCAGCATATCAGTTTGCCGTAACCGGCGATATGGTGGAGAATTTTGAAAAAATAAAAAATGCAATTTTGCTGGCAAAGAAGAATGCTGTCCAGCTCCTTGTTTTTCCGGAATGCGCGTTGACAGGCTACCCGCCGAGAGATATCAAAAGCTCGTCTGAGGTTCGTTTTGATCTTGTGGAGGATTGCTGTAAAAAGCTCCAGGAACTGTCGGATGAAACCGGGATTGCGCTTCTTGTGGGGACGATTTACCGGGCAGATCAGATTTACAACCGGGCGATTTTATTCGATGGAAAGTGAATAAAAGCAACGACATTAAATATCGGTATGGCTTTTGTCTGGTGGCCATCCAACGATATTTGGTGTCGTTTTTTTGTTTCCGGAGAAAAGGAGTGGATTCAGCTTGTGGTAACCTGTTTCCCGATGGCGTTATGCGCGCAGGTCTTCTTTGCAGGATCGCTTGTGAGATTTGTATTTCGGATGATATTTACGAAGCAGCTGGCGAATGGATAAACTTGGTTCCGTAAAAAAAATACGGCATAAGTTGAATTTTTTTGCAGATAATAATATAATATAGAAAAAGAGCAGGAGAGGTGATTGTTATGTTAAAAAAATTCAGCGTAGAAAACTTTAAAGGGTTTCAGGATAAAATCACATTTGATATAGGATCACCCAGCAATTATAACTTTAATTCTGAAATTATAAAAAACGGTTGTGTGACAAAAGGAATTATTTATGGCATTAACAGCAGCGGTAAATCAAACCTTGGATTGGCTATTTTTGATATCATTACCCATTTGACAGATAAACAGAAATTGCTTTCCAGCTACGATTTTTACCTGAACATGAGTGGAAGAAAATCCTTTGCTGAATTTGAATACACCTTTATGTTTGATGGTCATGAAGTGGTTTACCGATACAGCAAAAATGATGTAAATACTTTGAAGAGTGAGAGTTTATCTATTGATGGAAAGGAAGTTATCTTTTTTGATTTTCTTACCAGGGATGGGTTCACCTTGCTGGATGGTTCCGGCACTTTGAATGTATCGATCAAGAGCGAGAGTCCGATTTCCCGTGTAAGGTATGTGAACAACAACTCTATTCTTACGGATAATGAGCAAAATCGGGTATTTAAAAAGTTTATTGATTTTGTGGAACGTATGCTTTTGTTTTATTCGTTAGACAGCCGGGGATATGAAGGCTTTACAAATGGTAACGAAGGTGTAGCGGAAGGTATTGTAAATAGTGGAAAAGTGCAGGATTTCCAGAGGTTCCTGAAAGAAAATGACATTGACTATGAATTATACGGATGCGAAGTGGACGGCAAAAAAGCAATCTACTGTCATTTTGATAATACAGATGCTGATTTCTTTAAGATCGCCTCTACCGGAACCAGATCACTGGCATTGTTCTATTATTGGTATATTCGTATGGAAAAGGCATCTTTTGTGTTTATAGATGAATTTGATGCATTTTATCATTTCGAATTATCCGAGTCGGTGCAAAGACATTTGAACCAGATAGCTGGAGTTCAGATATTTACAACGACTCACAACACGGATCTGATGAGCAATGATCTGCTTAGACCGGATAGCTATTTCTTACTTGCAAATAACAGCATAAAAGCGATTTCTCAATTAACAGAAAAGGAACTGCGTCAGGCTCATAATCTTCAGAAAATGTATAAGGCAGGTGCATTTAATGGCAAATAAAGACTATAAGGCATTTATAGTCGAGGGAGAGGTCAGAGAACCTCAGGTGATTGACAATATTTCGAAGAGGTAACACCGGGTCAGATATATGTCATGGAAGTACAGGAGGCTGAGAGACAGCGGGTATTTGTGTTGAGTGCATTTCCGGAATTTTTGCTGGATTATTTTGGGGTGAAGCTGTGGAAAACAAGTGTGAAACATACAAGAAATCAGATGAGTGAGTTAGAATGCAGAAAGAACTGGTTTCAAAAATCTTGAAAAAAAGTATACGAGGGAAAATTTGATGAAAAAAAGAGTTTATCTGGCGATATTTGCATTGACCTTTGGACTCTGCGCAGGCTGCGGAAACAAGGAAGCAGACAGCGATATTTCGGGTACGGAAGACACCGTTTTTCAGACAGAAGAACCGCTTGAGCTTTCAGACACAGGAAATATTGATTTAAGTGAAGAAAATAAGGATTCCGGCGGAGAAAATGCTGATTCCAGTGAAGAAAATAATGGTTCCGGTGAAGAGGATACTGATATCGAATCAACCGATACTCAGGAGATCGATTTTACGCGCGATTATTCTGAGGACATCAAAAAAGATGTGGACGATGTAGTATCGGCTTCGGCTTCTTTGCAAGAGGAACTGGAAAATATTCACACGCTTTCCGAACAGTATGAGGCGATTGCCCAAACTGCTCAGACGCAGGGGGAAATGAATATGTCGTCCGGATGGTTTCTCAAAATCTGGGATACGGAGCTGAATAACCTGTGGAGCAGATTCAGCGATTCGGCGGATGCGCAGACGAAGGAAAAAGTCCTCGCAGAGCAGAGAAGCTGGAACTCCATGAAAGAAGAAGTGGCGCAGGAGAGCCTTGGTTCCAGCGAAGAAAACGGGAGCATGTACTCGCTTCTTGTGAACTTTTTTCAGGAAGAAATTACAAAAAACAGAGCCTACGTCCTTGCAAATGAGCTGGCAAAGGTGAAGGGCGAAACCTTTGAAATGCCGGAGCGGTCGACGAAATACGGAGCGTTTGTGGATAATCAGGGGACCGGCAGTGTATACAGCCTGTTATGTACCCAGCAGGGCGTAAATGGCAGCGATGAAGCGGTGATCTCCATTTACAGGCAGGGCGAGTTAAAAGGTAGCTTTGTGGATAACGGAAACGGGGAGCTGGAATTTTCATCCAATGATGGCTCTGTAAAGGGAATTATTCAGATCAACGGCTGGGACGGCGCGAGCTTTGAAGTGACGGAGACATCCAACCCGGATGCATTTCCCGTAGGACAAAAAACGGAATTTCCGTTTGCGTTTTAAAGAAAACAGAATATCAGAATCGAACACCCCCAGACCTGACCGAAGCGCGATGCCCGGCGGGGCTGGGGGTGTTTTGTGTGCCGTATCTTACCAGATTCCCAGCACATGCTGCATGAGCAGGCTCATGGAAGCGATGCCGACCCAGCAGCAAAAGCCCAGAGCGAGCGGTTTACCGCCGGTTTTGATGAGTTTTACAATGTTTGTATTTAAACCGACCGCGCACATGGCGAGGACGATGAAGAACTTGCTCAGTGTTTTGAGAGGAGAAAATACGGATGCGGAAACACCGAGAGAGGTTGCGATTGTTGTGATGACGGAAGCCAGCACAAAGTAGAGAATAAACATCGGGAAAATCTTTTTAAACTCGACTTTTTTGCCCTCGGAACCGGCTTTTCTCGTACGGACAAGGGCGAGTACCAGTGTGATCGGAATGATTGCAAGAGTACGGGTCAGCTTTACGGTAACAGCTTTGTCCAGTGTCTGTGTACCGAGCTGATAGAGGGAATCCCAGGTGGATGCGGCAGCGGTCACGGAAGAAGTATCGTTGACAGCAGTTCCGGCGAAAATTCCGAAGGCTTCGCCGCTTGTGGTGGAAAATCCGAGCAGCGCGCCGAGGGCCGGGAAAAACAGGGCAGCCAGCATGTTGAAGAAGAAAATAACGGAAATTGCCTGCGCAACCTCTTCATCATCTGCATCAATAACGGGGGCTGTTGCAGCGATTGCGGAGCCGCCGCAGATCGAGGAACCGACACCGACCAACGTGGAGATTTTGCCGGGAACGTGCATGATACGGTGCAGCACATAGGCGATAATCAGCGAGGTGGAAATCGTTGCGAGGATGATCGGTAAAGACTGCTTTCCGGTTTCCAAAATAACGGAAAGGTTTAAGCCAAAGCCAAGCAGGATGACTGCGTACTGCAGCACCTTTTTGGATACAAATGTGATGCCGCTCTGGAACTGTGTTTTATCTTTGAGCAGCAGCGTGATCAGCATACCGGCAAGAATACCGAATACCGGACCGCCGACAACCGGGACAGCCTGTCCCAGAAACCAGCAGGGAATGGCAAGGACGAGGCATAACAGGATGCCTTTTACATTTTTCTGAATGAAACTCATGTGTTCTCCCTTCCTGACGGAACGTTCGCCGCCAGTTTTCTCTCATAATTACGTGTCAGATCAGAAGTTTTTGACACTGACGGATGCAGCAGTTTACAGTACCGCCTGCAAACAGTTATTATCCTAGCATAGAAATATAATAAATTAAAATGATATATTTATAAAATGATAGATTTTTGTTATGATGAAGCGGAAACTGCTGTGGAAAAGGAAAGGAACCGGGGAGATGCAGAGATTTCTGCATCTCTGACAAATCGCAGTCTGCGGCGGGAAAAGAGGAGGATATGAAAAAATTTTTAAAATACGTTGTGCCGTCGGTACTGGCGTTTGCACTTTCTGGTATTTATGCAATTGTAGATGGCTTTTTTGTAGGAAACAGTGTCGGAGATGTCGGACTTTCTGCGATCAATGTGGTATATCCGGTGGTGACGCTGATGCAGTCGGCGGGCACCGGAATCGGAATGGGCGGTGCAGTCATGTGGACGGTACGGCGTGCAGAGGGACAAAAGGAGGACGGAGACGAGTATGTGCGTACAGCGCTGCGGCTGCTGCTTCTGACGAGTATTGTACTGACGGCTGTGATGCTGATCTTTATGGATCCGGTGCTGTCCTTTCTGGGGGCAGAGGGGACGATTCGTCCCCTGGGTGAGGAATATCTGCGGATCATGGTCTACGGGACGACGTTTCAGGTATTTGCGACAGGCATTGTGCCGCTGATCCGTAATAACGGAGGCGCTTCCTTTGCGATGGTTACAATGATCGCCGGATTTGGAATGAATATTGTACTGGACTATCTGTTTGTCTGGGTGCTGCAGCTTGGTATGGCCGGTGCGGCATGGGCGTCGATCCTGGGGCAGGCTGTGACAATGGTGGGCTCTTTTGTTTATGTATGGAAAGAAAAGCTGCCGGTATTGGGCGTCTGTAAGGAGTTTGGAAAAAAGGTCTGCAGAATCGTGCAGATCGGCATCGCGCCGTTTGGACTGTCGCTTTCTCCGATGATCTCCCTGCTGTTCATGAACCGTTTCTGTCTGTCCTATGGAGGGGAAACTGCGGTTGCGAGCTATGCCTGCATCGCTTATGGATTGACGATCGTATATCTGCTGATGCAGGGCGTGGGGGATGGAAGCCAGCCGCTGATGAGCCTGCATTACGGTGAGGGCAAAACAAAAGAGGTTGACCGGGTGCGCAACATGGCGTATGCAACAGCGTGGGTGCTGGCACTTGCCTGTATGCTGATCCTATATGGAACGAGATATGATCTGGGTGTGATCTTTGGTTCTTCCGATGTCGTAACGCAGATGACCGGAAATGCGATGCCGATATTTCTGGCCGGACTTTTGTTCTATGCGTTTTCGAGAATTACCACATCAGGATTTTATGCGACGGAGCAAAGCCTATTTTCCTACATTTGTGTGTATGCAGAACCGGTCCTTTTATTGATCCTTTTGTTGATTGTGCCGCGGATTTTGAGACAGGACGGTGTGTGGCTGAGCATGGTGCTTTCACAGATCCTGACTGCAGGAATCGCATGTTTGCTTCGTCAGAAAGAGAAGAAGCGGATTGTGTGACCGCGTAAAAAGTGCTGACCGCACGATCTTATATATTTCTGAAAGAATAATATATGTAATTGAGAAATCTCCTGTGCTACACTTCTTGTGCACAGGAGATTTGTAGTTATGTAAACCTATGAGATTTTCAGGATTCCAGATAGGCGCGCAGATATAAGCGGCGATAGGAGGACGGAGTCATGCCGGTTTGTTTTTTGAAGAAATTCGAAAAATAAAACTGGCTGCCGAATCCGAGAGAATCTGCGATGGAAGCGATGGGCAGATCGGTGGAGGTCAAAAGCTGCGTTGCGGTTTCCGTTTTTTTCTGAAGGATGAACTGACCGGGAGAAATGCCCATGCGGGACTGGAACAGCCGCGTAAAGTGGCTGACATGATATCCGGCAGCCTCTGCCATTTGCTGTACCGTGACCTGCTCGTTCAAATGTGTTTCCACATAAGCGATGGAATCGGAAAGGGGCGAGTCAAAGGTCTGCGCAACGAGGGAAACGCTGTCTGGCGGACAGCATTCCAGATAGTAACAGAGCAGGTTTAAAACAGCCTGTTTGGCTTTCAGCGCAGAAAAGATATCATCCTGTCGGACGCTGTGGACGAGATCGAGGAAAAGCTGTTCGGCCTTTTTGAGGTCTTTCGCGTCGATGCAGAGCGGCAGATGAATGAGTTCGAACAGGTCGGTCTGCTGGCAGGTGATCTCGAAATGGCAATAGTAGGTGCGGTATGGATTATGGATATCGGTAAAAAACGCCTGGTTCGTGTAGGCGGGAAGCAGATACAGCTGTCCGCTTGTTGGATGGATGGTTGTCTCATCGATGCAGACGGTTCCCTCCCCCTGCATGACGAGCTGAATGCTGGAAAAAGGCGGAACCGAGGAATCACATTTCCACGTCTCGTCACAGATGATGAGGTTGGCGCGTTCCAGACTGACGGTCGCTTCGCGCAGGCGGTTTTGGATAATCAGATTTGTTTCGTTCATAGGTTGTCTGTCCTGTTGCAGTGGTTAAGCATGATTTCGCGGATTGTTTTGTGCATTGCGCATCTACAGCCCGCTGGAAATTATAATCATTATTCTATCATACAAAAAGGAGATTTTGCAAATGGCACACAAGATCAGAGAGGTTTACATTGTACATCATTCTCACACAGACGTTGGTTACACAGACCTGCAGGAACAGGTTATTTACAACCAGGCGAATAACATCCGCCGGGCAGTAGAGCTGATTGAGGAGGGCCTGGAAAAAGGAACCAATCAGAAGGATCTGAAATGGAACTGTGAGACCTGGTACTGCGTAGAGCAGTTTTTAAAGGCTGCAACGAAGGAAGAAAAAAAGACGTTCTTCGATCTGGTAAAGAAAAACAGCATCGGTCTTTCTGCAAACTACTTAAATTTCAATGACCTGGCTGACTGCGAATATCTGACCGAGAAAATCCATGATATGCAGGAGGTATGCGCTAAGGAAGGCATTACCGTAAAGACTGCGATGTTTGCGGATATCAACGGCATTTCCATGGGACAGAGAGACGCTATGCTCGCAAACGGCGTTGAGTTCTTATATACAAATATCCACACCCATCACGGCATGTATCCGCTGTATCAGAACCAGAAGCCTTATTTCTGGGAAAATGAAGATGGCAAGCGTCTGCTGGTATGGAGCGGCGAGCATTACAACCTGGGCAACGCGCTCGGCATCGTATTCAACAAAAACGTCAACTTCATGACAGAGAATTACTTCGGCAAAGCACAGGGAGATGTTGCAGGGCCGCTGGAGAAGCTGCACTCCAACCTGATCGCAAGCATGGAGGAATATGAAGAAAACGGTTATCCCTATGATTTCTATATCGCAAGCGTTTCCGGTGTATTCTCCGACAACGCGCCTATCAATCCCGCAATTGCGGACACGGTAGCATTGTTCAACGAAAAATACAGCGAAGAAGTTACCCTGCGCATGGTAACCCTACAGGAGCTGTATGATCTGATCCGCAATAAGGTAGCGGATGCTCCCGTTTACCGCGGTGCGATCAACGACTGGTGGGGCAACGGTGTTGGCAGCACGCCTTATGCAGTAAAGCATTATAAAGAGGCAGTTCGTTTAAACCGTATCTGCGACCGACTGGAAGAAAAGACCGGTGTTCATAACGCAGAGCTGGTAAAAGCTTACGGCGATAACTCCTTGCTGTATGCGGAACACACCTGGGGGCATTCCGCAACCGTAACCAACCCTTACGATACCATGGTAACAAACCTGGATATACGTAAAAACAGCTATGCATCCAAAGCACATGAGGCAGCTGCAATGCGCAAAAACGAGCAGTGCCATCTGCTCGGCGATATCCTGCGTTACTACAATCTGTCCGGTAAGGTAAAAGCAGTATCCACCAGCCATGAAAAGAGAGTATTCCCGGTTGAGTTCTATGTGGAAACCATGAGCCTTCCGGCTGTAAAAGTAACCGATGACAAGACAAACGAAGTGATGGAGGTTCAGCTGTCTACACATCCCCGCGGTGTTCTGGTAAGCTTCCTGGCTGAATTTGAGCCAATGGAAGAAAAGACCTTCACTTATGAAGAACAGCCTGCATCGGCACAGACCCTGTTTACCAGAACCGCATGGGTCGGCGCAGAGCGTGTACGTGATATTATCAATACTTATGATACCGAAAGCTACAAGCTGCCTTACGGTATGGAAAACGATTCCTTCAAAATCAGCTGGAAGGTCGGCGAAGGAATTACTTCTTTCTATAATAAAAAAGCAGAGGTGGAAATGTGCAAGCCCGGATTGGAGACTTTCTTTACTCCTGTCTATGAGTGTACCAAAATCCGCAAGGATGTTTATGAAGAGCGCCGTCTGATCGGCAGAAATATCAGAGGCCTGCACGCGGAACAGTATCAGGGCGACTTAAAGGATGTAAGGATTCTCGATCATGGTCCGGTATTTACTAAGGTGGAACTGGTATTTGATCTGGAAGGAACGTACTACAGCAGCGTTATCATCAAGATGTACAACAAGCTGCCCAAGATTGAGTTTTCTTATCATATCGCAAAGACACTGAGCGAGGATATCGAGAGCGTATTTATGCCTCTGGCACTGAACCTGCCTGATGCAGAGGTTTCCATCCAGAATGGCGGCGTAGCCATGCGTCCTGGTATCGACCAGCTGCCCGGCACGAATATGGAGTACTATTTGGCAGATGAAGGCCTGATTTACCGTACCAAGGATCAGACGATTCTGGTAAATACATTTGATACCCCTCTGCTGTATATGGGAGCAATGGAATCCCATCCGATTCTTCTGTGCGATAACAGGGAAGAAAACAACAAGCGTCCGGTTTACAGCTGGATCATGAACAATACCTGGGAGACAAACTTCAAGATGGATCTGTCCGGCTTCAGCGAATTCCGTTACGGCGTGGAGATCGTAGACAACGGTTCTGTAAAAGAAGGCATGGAGCGTCTGTCTGATAACGATAAGGGCGTTGTAACCTTTATCTGCGGTTAATGTGATTTAATGGCTGTGGAATGAGGAGTAAAATGGAAAAGAAAAACTATATTCTGTTGTTTTTACAGATCGCAGCGATTGCCGTATCCGGAGTATTCGGGGGAGATACAACATTTGCCCTGATTACGGCGCTGATTGGCATTACATTTAATTTCCTGGTATCCATGAATATCGCGTCCGGATTTTTATTCGGATTCGTGTATGCGGTATGTAATGGCATTCTGGCATGGCAGACGAACGTTTACGCAACATTTGTATTCATGATCTTTATGCAGGCGCCGATGGCTCTTTACAGCTTGCGGAAATGGCATGGCAAGAAAAAAGAGACCGAAGCGATTATGAAGAAAATGGACCGCAGAGAACTGAGCTCAATGGTCGTTGGCGCGATTGTGTTATTCGTGATTATGACAGGCATTCTGTCCGCAATAAACGGTGCGTTCAACGCAAATGTATTGTTTGACACATTTTTCTTTGTCTGCAGCGTAACGGCCTGCATCGGCCTGGCAGCCTGCTACAAAAACGCGTACATCGTAAACCTTGGTTCCGGAATCGGAGGAACGATCCTCTGGCTGTATAAGGCGATTACGATGGAAACCGGAATTTCCATGGCAGTATTTTTCGCGATCGTGGCGCTCAACTCCGCACTGGCGGTACAGCAGCAGTATGGAAAAAACAGCCGGAGAGCAGCTGTTTGATTTGTTGAGCAAGGGATTTGAAAGGATTCAAAACCGGTATCTATCCTTTCGGAAGTATGCTATAATGAGCGCAAGTGAGTCAACATGCTTGCATGATTGACGAACGGCGGAATTCGCTCACGAGCAGCCTGCGCAGCAAGCGGAAAAACGCGACAGCACGGGCTCGTGAGCGAAGGAATACAAGCTTTTAAAAGCACACAAAAGGAGGGGTTTTCTATGAGCAGCAAAATGGCTGTCAAAAAGGAAGCGATTATGGCCCGATTTGGGGGAATGGGGTTCCATAACAGCGAAGCAAACGTCTGGCGGGAGATGGATGACGTCCAGTTCAACCAGTACGTCGGCAAGGTTTATCGGGAGCTTTCGCCCGGTTTTTCCAGAATGTGGGGAGGCTTTCCGGAATGGACGAAGGAAGAGATGGATGCGTTTGCAGAATATTGTGAAAAAATGCAGTGTAAGGTTGGTGCAACAATCTATCTGACCGGGCATTGCGTGCGGTATGAGACGGACGAGGAGCTGACTGCGTATGCATCGAATGTTGCAGACCGCCTGGAGTATCTGATCTATGAAAAGGGTCTGAGCAACGTAAAGATTTATTGTATGTCCAATGAACTGAGCTTGGATGACTGGGGAGACCTGGCATTTGAAATGGCTACGTTCAAAAAATATCATACCTATCTGTATAACGAGTTTGCGCACAGACATCTGCCGGTCTACCTGCTGGCGACCGACGCTTCCCCGATGGAGCGCTGGGAGACGGTGGAATGGGCGATTGCAAACGGCATGGTTCCGATTTCCAACGTATTTGGCGGACATCATTATGTAAACGACTTCGAAGCGGAGGATCTGGATTTTTATAAGATTTTCAAGCGCCATTGCTCTGATGTTGTCAATATGTTAAAGCCTTACGAGCGTCGTTTTATTCTGGGCGAGTTTGGTCTGGCGCAGGCATTCAAGCAGGGACAGAACAATATTAATGGCGTAAAGATGGACGTGTGTGATGCCTTCTATAACGGAAAGGAATCCTACTCTGCGCTGCAGATTTGTGAGATGGCACTGGCAGCAGTTAATGCCGGCGTGTATGCGATGGCACTCTGGACCTTTGTAGATGTTCCGAATCCCCGTGACCTGCAGTACCGTCTGAACAAATGGGGATTGCTGCGCTGGGATGATACGGATTACGGCGCACGGGACTGGCTGTATGCCTATGGCCTGCTGGTTCGCTATTTCCGGAAAAATTCCAAACCTCTTACGATTTCCTCCGAGGACTATCTGCTGCGCAGCGGCGGCGTTGTAAACGATGACGGTTCCTTCTCTGTTGCGATCGTCAATCGTCACAAAGAGCCTGTTGAGATCGATATTTCTCTGGAAAATCTGAAATCAGACAAGGCTCTGCGCAGATATCTGTATGATTCTGCCAATGTGCCCCGCAGCAAATTTGCAGACCTGCAGGATTACGATGAACTGATTGCATGCGCCGGCAACAGCGTGCATGTGACCGTTCCGGCAAGCTCCATCGTTCTGCTGACAACGGATTACACCGATCATAAGCCGGCAGCAATTACAGGTATTTGTGCAGAAGACGGGACAGTTACCTGGGAAGCCTCTACAGAGGCAGAGCATCGCTATTATCGTGTATACAAGGGTGATTCTGCAGACTTTGTTCCGACAAAGGAAAATCAGGTTGCCTCCACCATCGCAACGTCCTTTACGGATCCTGACGCAGCGCCCGGATTCTATAAAGTGGAGTCTGTCGATGCATGGGGAAATCACTGAACAGCAGCCGCGATAGCTGTTTGGCGTCAATAAAGTAATATGATGCCAGGGGCAAAAGGTCTAAGCCCACATGAGCTTGCTCATAGGTGGGTGAAAGACCTTGTGACCCGCCCTGATAGGAGCATAAAAGTGGGATGATAATCCCACGATATGCGACTATCGGGCAGGATTGTGGGAGTGCGCAGCACGGAACAATCCGTAGGCATCAAGTCGGGGGCTTTTGACCCCGACATCAGTAATATAGTTTGGTTGTGCGGATCAGACGGGAAGAAACGAGGAATGAGATGACCTATAACGAAGCGATTGAATGGATGGATTCAAGACACTGGAGCGGCACGGGAAAAGGGATCGTGCGGTCACAGGAGCTTTTGGAACGGCTTGGAAATCCGCAGGACAAGCTGAAATTTGTACATGTGGCGGGTACGAACGGCAAAGGTTCGGTCTGCGCGTGCCTGTCGAAAATTCTGACGGCAGCCGGCTATCAGGTTGGACTGTTTGTTTCTCCCCATTTAAAACGTTTTAACGACAGGATTTATTTTAACGGAACAGAGATCGGAGACGAAGATTTTGCGAGGTTGGCGTCACGGATCCGAACACAGGCAGAAGTCATGAAGGATGCGCCGACGGTGTTTGAGATCATGACGGCAATGGGGATGCTGTATTTTGCAGAAAAACAGTGTGATCTTGTGATGTTGGAAGTCGGCATGGGCGGCAGGCTGGATTCCACCAATGTGATCCGAACGCCGGAGGCTGCTGTTATTACCTCCATCGGACTGGATCATACAAAGGAGCTGGGTGATACACTGGAAAAAATCGCGGGAGAAAAGGGCGGTATCATAAAAACAGGCGGCACGGTCATTGTGGACGGAAGCAATACAGCAGTTATGCCGGTATTTGAAAAAATCTGTCAGAAAACAGGCGCGCTGCTTGTTACAAGCGCGCCGGAACAGATTCAGAATGTTGTGTTAAGTCCGGCGGGCGAGGTATTTGATTATAAGGATCTGAAAGAGCTTCATCTCTCTTTGACAGGTGTCTATCAGATGAATAATGCAGCGGTGGTCATAGAAACCCTTCGTGTGCTGGAACAAAAAGGGTATAGGATCGGTGAAGCTGCTCTGCGCAAGGGGCTTTCAGAGGTATATTGGCCGGGACGCTTTGAGCGCCTGCATGAGCAGCCGACCTTTCTCGTGGATGGCTCCCATAACCCGGACGGTATCCGGGCACTGCTGAAAAGCCTGCGCAGTTATTTTCCGGATAAAAAAATCCGTTTCCTGCTGGGGATTCTTTCTACAAAGGATGTCAGCACAATGCTGCAGCTGATCGAACCTTTGGCAGAGGAAATCGGCGTGATTATGCCGCCGTCTGAAAAAGCGATGGATAATGAAAGAATGGCGCAGCAGATCAGCCGGGAATGTGCGGTAAGGACAACGGCATTTGATTCGATCGAAGAAGGGGTACGCAGTATGATCGAAAATGCTGAAAAGGAGGATGTGATCTGTGCAACCGGCTCGCTGTATTCGATTGAAGAGATCCGTACCTGCGCAAATCGGGAATTTCATCAAAACTGCGGAGGCTGTGAGAGACTGTGACATCGGAAGAAACTGCGCGCTTTACTGCAGCAAAGGAGCGGATCATCGGTAAAAATCGGGAACGCAATGGTATCGGCACCCTTTCGGAAAAGACGGTTCACGCGGTGTTGAAAAACTATTACGCTCCGGATGAAACGCAGCATGAAATCCCGGTGGAGGGCTGCGTGGCAGATATATTTAATGGAAAAGAGATTATCGAAATCCAGACCAGAAGCTTCGATCGGATGCGCCCGAAGCTGGAGCGATTCCTGCCGCTGTATCCGGTGACGATCGTGTACCCGATCCCATACAGCAAGCATGTTTTCTGGATCGACGAGGAAACCGGAGAAATTTCCGGCGGACGGAAATCTCCATTAAAGGGAAGTCCTTATCTGGCATTTAAGGAGCTGTACCGGATCAAAGCTTATCTGCAAGATCCGAACCTGACGATCCGGCTCACGTTTCTGAATATGGAAGAATATAAGCTGTTAAATGGTTGGAGCCGGGACAAAAAACGTGGCTCCAGCCGTTATGACAGAATTCCCATTTCCATCGAACAGGAAGTGGAATTTACCTGCGCACAGGATTATGTCCAGCTGATCCCCTACGATCTGCCGGAGCCGTTTACGTCCGCGCAGCTCGGCAAAGCTGTCCATATCCGAAAGGAGCAGGCGGGTATTGTGTGCAATATCCTTCATGACCTCGGCGTGATTGAGCGGGACGGGAAAAAAGGAAATGCGTATCTCTACAGGGTGGTGGAGGTATGAGCTTCGATGGACAGAATATCGTCCAGAAAAATCTGCATTCCATCCTCCAGTGTGAGGATGCGCTGGAGAAGGTCGAGCTTTTTGACTGTGCCGGATATAGAGACATAGGAACCGCCCTGTTTGCGTTTGTCAGGGCAAAAAAAGGTAATGGAAATCAGCGGTTTTTCGGAGAGATGTTCGAGAAGCTGCTGAAATTTTATATCGAGAAGCTCTTGCATATCTTCGTTGAGTGTGATCTTTTCTTCTGTCAGGCGCGCTGTTTCCAAAATGGCGGAATCATAGCCGGTGAGAGCGGCAAAAGGAGAAAACTGGGCCGCGCGGTCATGCATGGACATCTGAGGATGTGTTTTGGAAACGTGGTGCGGAAGATGGATGATATCGCTGTAGTCTGGTTTCATGCTTTATGTCCTCCAATCTGGTTGTTGCGGTCTTTGGCGGTTGCGCCCTCTTCCAGGTTCATCGCTTTGAGGACTGCGTTTTTACCGAATTTTTTTCGGATGGAAAGCATCGCCTCCTGCAGCTTTCGCTCACGCGCCAGGTCAGCAGCGTCGGCCTTCTGTTTTTGTTCTTCTGCTGCATAATCTGTGAAAAGATCGAGCTGGGTAAAGCGGTCTTTCTTCTGCAGAGCAGTGTCCTCCGGGATAATGTGGTTGGCGACAATATACAGCCGTCGGATCAGGAGCGTCGGATCGATAAGACGATCGAAAAGATCGACGGCGGCGTTCATGATCCTGTGGGAAGAGGAGGTATAGTCGTCCAGATTTTGGGTCCCATGCGCCTGCTTTGGAATCGAGCGGCCGTAGCGGTCTGTTTCGATGGAACCGTGGTAGGCGGATCTCCGGGAGGGATCGGACAGGTTTTCGATATCGTAGCCGACAGTGAGGACAATCTGGTCGGTTACGATTTTTTTATTTACAAGATCGAGGGCGAGCTGGTCTGCCATTTCTTTCAAAACGAGCTTTGCTTTGTCTGTCTCATACGGACAATGCAGAACCTGCCCGGAGCTGATGCTGTTGGTTTCCGGTTTGTAGGCTTTGATTTCCGGGACGGTGCAGGGTTCAAAGCCCCAGGCGTGATCGATCAGAAGCTCTGCATTTTTCCCGAAAAGCCGATAGAGCAGGTCTTCATTTTTGACAGAGCAGCGTGCGATATCCCCCATCGTGAACAATCCATTTTCGGCAAGCTTTCTGGCATAGCCGTGTCCGATGCGCCAGAAGTCAGTGAGCGGTTGATGTGCCCAGAGCTTTTGTCGGAATGTCATTTCATTGAGAAAAGCGATGCGCACGCCGTATTCATCTGACGGGAGGTGCTTTGCTACGATATCCATTGCAACCTTGCAGAGAAAAAGATTCGTCCCGATGCCGGCAGTAGCGGTGATTCCTGTCGTATCCATGACATCGAGAATAATTTTACGGGCAAATTCGCGGGCAGTCATCCCGCTGGCGGGCAGATAATCCGTAATGTCCATAAAAACCTCGTCGATGGAATAAACGACGATATCCTCCGGTGCGACGTATTTCATATAGATAGAATAAATTCTGGTGCTGCATTCCATATAATGTGCCATCTGGGGCGGCGCAATCAGAAAATCAACGGCGAGTGCCGGATTCTGAGAAAGCTCCGAGAAAAAATAGGATGTACCGGAAAGTAGCTGTCCGGGCGCATGCTGTTTTCGTTCGATATTGACTTCCCGGACTCGCTGCTTTACTTCAAAAAGACGACTTCGTCCGGACATGCCAAAGCTTTTCAGAGATGGTGTGACAGCAAGACAGATGGTTTTGTCTGTACGGCTGATGTCTGCCACGACAAGGTTGGTGTCAAGGGGGTCAAGGCCGCGCTCCCGACATTCTACGGAAGCGTAAAAGGACTTTAAGTCGATGGCAATATAGATGCGGTCTTCCATGAAATGTTGGTCTCCTTTCTTTATTTCATAGGAAAATGCGTCCTATGAAATAAAAACGCTCCGCGAGGATGCGC
>OLPS01000673.1_pt1 | contig 41289 bp, 57 predicted proteins | sample 1673071 | NCBI WGS metagenome assembly OLPS01 (sample SAMEA3136752, study PRJEB25190) | human gut metagenome | reverse complement strand
TGACCATTGAGTTTGACGGTATGACCATGGTCTTTAAGCGCAGCGACACCAAGCCCGAAATCGACCCCGCCTTGCTGGACGGCGGCGATGACGAATATGACATCGACGGCACGGATGAGCCTGACCCGCCCTACACCTACGACGACGGCAACACCTACGCTGATTTGGGCAACACCAACTGGTACGGCTGGTTCCGGATGGAAAACTACAAGAATGTACCGAACCGTGATTACTTTGACACCGACACCTACGATTGCTGGGGCTACATCGGTGAGAGCGAGGACGGCAGCCACTACTTTGAGGTTTACCGCGACGGTATGCCCGATGACCCGGTCATCACGATGTGGGTCAATGTCTATGATGACCATATCGAGCCTATCCTGGACGGCAGCGATTGGGTGCTGGATCAGCATATTGACGACAGCGAAGCATACAACTTCAATATCTACCCGTACAACGACTGCATCTCGCTGTTCATGTATGACTACGAGGGCGACGACGGCACGGCCTGTGCGGTCAGCTTCTACATGAGGCTGGACGGCACCGAGCGGCACGATGTACTAATACAATGTTAGGCCAAAAAAATAACATCAAGGTCGAAGTGGCCGTACCGCCCGTCCTTTACCACGATACGGTCTATAACAGACGCCCAGAGCGTGTGGCGCTCCTGCGGTGACAGCGTGGCGTATATGCTGCGGAAGTCTCCGGCCAGGAGCTGCCGCAGCGGGCCGAGATCGCGTTCGGCGCGCTGTGCGGCGCGCGCAGCCTCTGCTGCGTCCTGCTGCTGGATTAGAGCGCGGTATTTTTCATCATACGCCGCGCGGTCAATAACGCCGTCCACATACAAGTCTTGCAGCCGGGACAGCTTGCGCTGGATTGCGCCCACGTCCACAACAGCCTGGCGGCGCTGGGCCTCCTGTACGTCAAACTGCGCTATGTAGGCGTCCAGCTGCGGCTGTATGTGATCCAGGAGCCAGCCCTCCAGGCGCGGCTCCCAAGGCGTCGTTTTCCAGGAGCAGCGCTTTTCGATCCAGTGCTGCGTACAGCGATACCGCAGATACAGCCGGTTCAATTTGTGATCGAACTGGGGGAACGCTTTCAAGGTGCAGCCGCAGACAGGGCAACGCAAAAGACCCGTAAACACATAGCTGTACTTGCTTTGCCGCGTGTGGCCGGAGGCCTGCCTTGCCAAGATTTCTTGAACACGCTGGAACTGATCCGGGGAGATAATGGCCGGGCAATAATTTTTATTATCCCGGTACTGGCCGCAGTACAAACCGTTCCGCAGCATCCGACCTATCGCATTACGGGGCAGATCGACGCCGCACTGATCGCGCAGCCAGACCTGCGTACTGCGTGCGCTGTGTACAGCCTCATAGTGATCGAAGAACGCCCGCACGATTACAGCCTGATCCTCCACGATCTGCACGCGGTGGTCACGCACCTCCAGCCCATACGGCAGAGATTTGGAGCCGAAGATCGCACCGCCGTTCTTTACCCGCTCCGAAAATACAAACTTTATCCTGTCCGCCGTTCTGTCGCTTTCATCCTGTGCGACAGACAGGCGGATATTTAAATTTAAGCGGCCATTTGTGGTGCTGGTGTCGTAGTCCTCCAAGATTGCCTTCCAGTTCGTCCCGGCGGCGTCCAGCACATCCTGCACGCGGTAATACTCCCGCACGCTGCGGAACCACCTGTCCAACTTTATAAACAGCACATAGTCAACGCCGCCAGCCTTTACGGCCTCCAGCACGCGCAACAGGCCAGGGCGGCGCTGTATTTCTTTTCGCGCGCTCACGCCGTCGTCGCTGTACTCCGCCACGATCTGACACTGGAACGTGTCGCAGAACTCCCGCAGCGCCTCACGCTGCGCACCCAGACTGTAGCCGTGCCGGGCCTGTTCGTCTGTGGAAACGCGGATATAAAGAACCACCCGCGCACGATACCACGAATAATTTTGCGGTTTACCGTACAACATAATAAAAAACACCCCGCGAAATTGTACAAAGGTACTATGCCGCGCGGCGTTTTTGTGCTATACTTTGTGCTGTGGGGCGTGAAGTATGGCAGTTTTTGCCGTGCAGCGCGTTCTTTGGCCGTTCCCGTGCGCCAACACGGGGGCGGCCCTTTTGCTTTTGTAGGGGGTAATGGTGCGTGTATATGTGTGGGAGGCCCGCCAGGCTGCCGGGCTGACGCTCCAACAGCTGGAGCTTAAAACCGGGATAAGCCGCAGCACCTTAAACCGTATTGAAAACGGCCAGATCGTGCCGCGCCTGGATCAGCTGGAGGCCATAGCAGCCGCCACAAATACGCGGATCACCGCCCTATTTGATAGCCCTTTGAAGTAAGTATGAACCCCGCGCAGCCAAAAGGCAAGCCGCGCCGGGCTTATTTCTCAATATTGAGAAATGACCGCCCAAACCATTGCGCCGCCGCTCCACCCGGCGTATAGTCGAATAAAGGAGGCGACAGCGAAATGAACAGGGCGCAATACTGGCAGGCAATAGAAGCGCTGTTGCACGATGCAGACCTGGACATACTGCGGCGTGTGTATAATTTCGTGCAGCAGATCACCCTACATTAAACCATTTTCGGCAAGCCACGAAAAAGGTTAAAAAAGGCGGCGGCCTTTACTGGTCGCCGTCCTTTTCTTTCTTTTCACGCTCACCCAGGCCAAGCGCGTAACCGTACATAAAGGCGGCGTTGTCTTTGCCCAGGCCGCCCTCCATGCGCTGGATCGCTGCGTCGTCCATGTAGCGCTCCATAATTTCGGCAGGAATGGCCCCGGCCAGAAACTTGTCGATCAAGTCCCGCAGCTTTACCCAGTCCTCCTCCGAGAACTGCGCGAAACCCTTAAAAATGGACTTTGCAAGCGCGTTGTCGCCTTGCATTATGCTGTCAACGATCCCGCCCAGCGCGTCGTCCGTATTCACGAACATTTCACCCTGGCCCGTGGTGAGCCAGCCGTAGTCGACGTTGAACTCTTTACAGATTGCCAGTTTCATGCGCTCAGTGATGGCCCGCGTCCCGGCCTCAATGTTTGAAATCGCGCTACCTGTAACACTAAGCCGCGCGCCAAACTCCACCTGGCTAAGATGGGCAGATTTGCGAACAAATTTGACCCGTTCGGGGATATTATCCATATATGAAAACCTCCTTTAACATGATAATAACATGAAAACTTCACAGAGTCAAGATTGACAGAGAAAATATTTTGAAATAGAATTTATACAGAGTTAAGGAGGTCGCGACGATGAACAGACCACCAGAACCAAACTACGCCGCGCCGCTGCCGCAGTGCAGGGGCACAGCGAACCACCGCCAGGCCGACCTGTACGACTACAACATGGAGACGGAGGGCGCACGCATCCATGTTGAGGTATGGCTGCATGAGGAAATCACCCCGCCGCAGTCTGCCGAGATTTTCCTTGCAATGGAAGAATTACGCCGGGCAGTATGGCGCGCCACAAAAGAGGCCCGGCGGATCACCGAGGCAGCCCAACAACCGCCGCAGATATAGGAGGACACCCACATGAAAGAAGAAACCGCCCGCGCCCTGACTTTGGCAGCGTGCGCGCTCCAGGCGTATGCGCTGGCGAAAAGTTTTAAGCGGGATGTGATCGACCCGTACCGCAGCAGCACCAAAGAGGACACCGCCCAGAGCCTGGAGACTATGACGCCGGACGTGCTCAGAGACTACAACCCATGCACCCGGGACACACTGAAAGAACGCTACGGCGTGGACGCGCAGGACGTGCTGGCCACGCTGCACAAGCCGAACGGCGAACCGCTGCCACTGAATGAAGCATGGAATATGCTGGAATCCGTCCAGAAACTGATCGTAAAAAAGGCCCATGAAGTGGCGCGCGTCCAGACCGTGGCCGACATGAACCTCTAAAACAAAGAACTGGCGCAGCTGATACGCTACGCCAGACGCCGCTTTACTTCAACAGGGCAACAGCAAGCGCCACCAGCGCCACAGCGTTGTCCGCAATCCATTTGCGAATAGTGTGCTTTTTCTCGGCGCGCTTTTCTTGCTGGTGCTTTTCCTCTACGGCCTCTATGTAAGCCTCCGAGGTTTCGCGCCACCAGTCCATATACTCTTTCATACTCACGGCATTTTCACCCCCTTTCGCGCTGGCCGGGGCGTTTGCTCCGCCCTGGCCATGTTTTAGACATTCTCAACTGCATATATTTCTCCTTTTTCTCTCCGGGAACCCCAGGCGCTGCAACGCCTGGGGTTTTCTTTTTTTGCAGGATAACTCGTGCAGAAATAGCTGTCAACGGGGCCTATAAGGCTGCGATTTTGACTAAGTTAAACAAAAACGAAACTAAGACATTGTGCATAAAGTCAAAAATTACACTAAGTTAAGAAAACACGTTGACAAACTACACTAAGCAGAATATAATATTCACAGAGTTAAGGCTCACGAAAACAAAATAAAATTTTCAGAGGCCCCGCGACGGGGAGCAAAGGAGAACACCATGAAAAACATTGAAGTAACCTACGACGCGCTGATCTGCGAGAACGGAACCTATGAACAGGGCGAAGCCGCCTTTATTCTGCCCATGACCGACGAGCTGGCCGCCGAATATCTGGCAGGACGCGCCACGGATCGCGGCGCGGTCAATCTGGTGGAAACCGCGCTGGAGGCCGTCGAAGTTATGAGGGGCCGCGTCTATGTGCGCGGCAGTATCAAAGCCTACCGCGAAGCCAGGTAAACCACCACCCCGGCGGGCCAGCAGCCCGCCGCCTGTCTGGGGCTGATCCGCCCCGCTGACGATGGCCCAGGGAGGGCCGAAACAGGCCCCGCGCGACGGGGAGGAAGGAAAGAAAAATGACGGTTTTTCAAGAATTGACAAAAGGAATGAAGCTCAGCGAACCATCGGAAGATATTAAAAAGAACATGGTAAAAGTCTTTGAAAAGAATTTCAGATGCCCGCCATGGAATGACAGGCACGATGATGGGTGCAGGGAGTTCACCGGCTGCGAAAGCTGCTGGTTTGGGTACATAAACAGCGAAGCAGAATAAAGACCGCAAAAGCGAGAGCCGGACGCGATCCGGGGAAAAGGAGCCGAAAATGACTATTGCAACACTTGAAAAAATACACGAACTGCTGAAAAAGGAAGTTAAAACCCGCAACAATGCGCTGGAACTCACCAGAAAAGTATATAACGAAAGACAGGACGACCTAAAGGCAATCGCCGCTGCAACGGACGATATGAGCGTGGCCGCAGCAAAATGGGCCGTAGCGGCAGCACAGGCGGCATACGATGAAGCACGGCGGGAAAACTACGACGCCGACGCCGCCCTCCGCGATTTTGAAACCCAGGAATTTTAAGGAGGCCAAGGCCATGAAATTCTATTTTGACGGCGAGCTGATCCGCACATCCAAGACCCACCGCTACACGCACGCTGTCGTGCTGCCGACAAAGCCGGGGGCCACAAACAAGTGGGACGCGGTAGGCTGCCGCGCCTCACTGAAAAGCGCACAGGCGCTGCTGGCGCAGGAACGCCGCCGCATTGCCAAGTACAACCAGAAAACAGCCGACGCCCTGCGCGTGGTAGAGCTGGAGGCCAGACCGTAACAACACAGGAGGAAACAAAGCCATGAACGAAAAGCAGAAACTGATCCGCGAAACCGCACAGAAATTTGAGGCACTGCGCCCCGATATGCAGCAGTTTGTACTGGGCTATCTGGTAGCCCGGCAGAACACGCAGGGAGGCCGCCGCAATGAAAAATAAAGACCTCTGCAAAAGCTGCCAGTACAACACGGGCGAGTATTTCCTGTATTGTGAGTTGCAATGCTATGGCGTGACAAAAACGGACGGCCACGGCATTGTCTGGGAGTGCGACGACTACCTCCAGCGCCAGACCACAACCAAAGAATAAACCCGCCCCGGCGGGCCAGCTGCCCGCCGCCTGCCTGGGGCTGATCCGCCCCGCCGATGATGGCCCGGGAGGGCCGAAACAGGGAGAAAAACATGGAAGAATACGAAAAGATAGTGGCCGAGGCCCAGGAACTGGCCGCGGAGAACCAGCGCAAAATCGACATACTGCTGGCGGATATGACCCGGCAGGAGTTGCGCAACACCAGCACGGATGCCGCAGCACTGGCAAGAATGGAGCGCGACCTGATAGACCTTGTGAACGGCTCCAGAATCAAGCGGGCCAGAGATCGCGGCATACTGCGCACTGCTGCCGTAATGCTGCACAAGGTACGCCGCCAGCTGCTGAACGACGCAGACCGCGCCGCGCTCTGTGAGCGCTGCATGAACCCGCACGTTTTGAAAGACCAGGACGAGCTGGACGACGTGTGCGCGCAGTGTCCGCTGGAAAAGACGGCGGGCTGATATGCCAGCGCGTGACAGCTACATGGACGGCGGCAAGACAGCCCGCGCCGACGTCCCGCAACAGATGGATATACCGGGCTTTGGCGGGCGCTACTACATCCGCATAGACGGCACAGTCTGGCGGAGGCGAAAAAGCAAAGACACGCGGATGCGCGGCGTGAGGCACGGCAGAAACCGGGAGTACAGGCTCACCACGCCGGAGGGCCGCACGATCTGCAAGACCGCGTCCGCGATCATGCGCGAAACCTATTTCCGGGGGCTGCCGCAGAATATGCGACTAGTACACAAGGACGGGCTGGAAAGCAACTGGGCCTACTGGAACCTGCAACCGATGACACTAAGCGAGATGGGCAAGAAACACAACCGCGGCATAGATGCCCGCTGCGTGCTGAAAATTGACCCGGCAACAGGCGAGGTCGTGCAGATTTTCCAGAGCGCGCGCGAGGCCGGGCGGGCTGCGTTTTGCTGCGGCCAAACGATTGCGGACGCTTGCAACCACCGCAGTAAGAAACGCCCAGGCATAGCGCCGGACGGCTACCGCTACTGCTGGGAGAAAGGAGAAACGAGCGAATGAAGAAACCACTGCGCGCCCTGTTTACCGTGCTGGCGCTGCTGGCGCTTGATGCGGCAGCGTGGCTGGCCCTATGGTGGGGTTTGCAGAAATTGCGCGGCCTTGTGTGGCTGCTGGTTTTGATGTGCGCCGCCGTCTGGCTGGCGTAACGAATTTTAGGAGGATATGGCAAAATGACGAACGAAGAATACAAAAAGATCACAGAACTGGAATACAAGGCCAAGCAATGCCGCGCGGCAGGAATCGACCCCGAAATAGACGACGGCACGGCCTGGGCAATGACGAACACGCGGGAGTGCCGAATGGTGACGGACGGCCAGCGCTTTTGGGAACAGCCGCGCCTAATCATGGAGTTTGACGTATTCCTGGGCGGCGTCGTGACTATGCGCTGCTACCTCCGCAATATCCCGAAACTGCCGCGCGCTGCAATCGAAAAGACGCACGCAAGCGTAGTAGGCGACGACCTGCTGTATATGTTCCCGATCTATGAAACAGTGATCTTTGACCACACCCACCGCGACGACAAGGACCGCACATGGCGGGATGTGATCCGGGGCGACTACCGCGAATACGCACGGGAACAGGAGGCGGCGGCAAAATGACGAACTTTGCACAGTGTTTGCACGCTCCGGCAATCCAGCAGGAACAGCCCGCCACGTTCGCGGTGCTTTTTTACGTAATCACCCACGGCGCGAAGAATGACAAGACCATGCCCGGCTATATGCTGGAGGACGGCGTGGAGCTGGCCGACTGGCTCACGATCACGGCAGACGGCCAGCGCCTCTATCTGGCTATCGACGACTATCTGGGCATGATCCGGGGCCAGCGCACGGACTGCCGGGCCTATGCAGCCATAGGCGAAAGCCCGGAATATTTCAAGCTGGCCCATGTGATCGCATGGGGCGAACCAGACGAACACAACGCACAGCCCATGCAGCTGTACACGCTGCACACGGGCCGCACGCCTACCACCCTACCCAGCACCGCCACGCCCTGCCGCGACAGCGGCGGCAATATGGCGGGCTGGTATGACAAAAACGAAAGGAGTAACGAATGAACAAGCGCGAAATCGTGCAAGCCACGGTGCGGGACTTTTCCCGCCTGTCCTACGAGGCGCAGCAGTTTGTCCTGGGCTACATGGTAGCCCGCGCCAACTGTACCGCCAACACCACCACCCCGGCAGATCAGCCGGGACAGAAAAAGCCCGCATAATGCGGGCGGAGGTTTGAACCATGCAAGGCTTGAATGTTGAAAGATTGTACAAAACCCTGGCGCGGATCATGGCGGAGCGTGAGGGCTGCCGCGTGTCCGTTGACGTGCAGCCGATCCAGGCCGCGCGCAGCGCATGAGGCCGTACTGGCAGCGGAACCAGGACAGCAAAGCCTGGCTTCGCCGCTGGGAGGAAAAGCGCCGCCGCGCCTTTGACGACGGCCAGATCGACCACAGCAAAGACAAGAGCGCACCATGGAGCCACCCGGCACACTACGGCTACCTTGTGCCGCTGACAGGCGCAGCCCTGGAAGCGTACAAGGGCTGGAAAATCCGTACGGGCAACACGGAAACCTACGACGCCGTGCGCTGGGCCTTTGAGGACTGGTACATAGGAATTTGCCGGGATGAAATGAAAAAGACGGCGACAAGAGCAAAGGCCACCGACAGTTACATGGAATACAGGCAAAAACAGAACAAAAAAGGGACCAGTGTCTAACGGCTTGACAACCGACACTGGCCCAACATCATAGGGGCGGACGCAACGCTGGAACGCTGCGGCCTACTAAAAATATAACACGGTAGCGCCGCCACGTCAACCGCGAAAGCAGGGGCCGAAAGGCCCCTATAACGCCCTTGTGATAGGTACTAATGTTTCGACGAAAGGCAGCTATCACACTATGGCAAGAAAAGCAGCACAGCCCAGGCTGGGGGCTGGGGGCGCAGCGCCCCAGAATGGCAGACAAGCCGCCCGGCAGAACCTGGCCGCAACCACAACGGAAAAGGGCGGCGCGGCAGAGCAGAACCTCACCACCGCCCAGGGCTTGCTCCCTATCCGGCCAAAGAAACAGAAAGGCCGCCGCCCCTCTGCCGGAAAGTGGCAGCCCTACGACTACGAGAGCGCCTACGAGCTGCCCCTGGATCAGCTGACAGAGCAACAAGTCCAGGAGATGATAGACCGGGAGCGCCGCGTCGTCTACGCGACCAAAACTGTAAAGCACGGCCACCAGTTTGACGTGGAGATATTCCCAGACTTTACCCACCTGCCAGGAAATCTGCCGAAAGATCGCAGCAACCGAGAGGCACAGCGCAATTTGAACGACAGAAACAGCCGCAAAGAGTGCGAGCGCCGGATCAATGAGAATTTCGGCCCGGACGACTACTGGGTAACGCTTACGTGCCTACCAAGAGAAGAACCGCAGACGATGGAAGAAGCGCTGCGCCTATTCCAGAACTATATCAAGCGCATAAACTACCGCCGCAAAAAGCGCGGACTGGAGCCAGCGCGCTATGTATACGTCACCGACTGGACAAAGAATGGACGCCGCGTCCGCACACACTACCACCTGGTACTGGACGGCGGGCTGCCTATGGGCGAGGTAGTAGAGCTTTGGGGCCTGGGCAGAAAAAACACTGTTGAATACCTCACCCTGGACGAGCGTGGCCTCTCTGGCCTGGCCTACTACATCACGAAACCGCACGCCAGCGACACCGAGGACATAAAACACAAGAAACGCTGGACGGCCTCCAAAAATCTGCGCCGCCCGGTGGAACACAAAAACCATCAAGCCTTTGGCCGCCGCAAGGTCGAAGCCATGGCGAAAGCCCCGGCGGATATGTTCGCCACGATGGAAAAGAAATACCCGCTTTATTGGTGCGAGGCCGCAGAGGCCCGCCACAATGGCATAAACGGCTATTTCTACCTCCGCGCCGTGCTGCGCGAACGCTGCCAGCCGGGCGACCTGGTAACGATCACGGGCAAGCCGGAACTGCTGGAACGGCTGCCGGAGGTCGTCCAGCGCAAGCTGGCGAAATACCGCCGTTTCGCCGTCGTGTCCGCGGACTACACCGCGCCCGGCTGGGAAACTGCCGTATTACAGCCGATAGGAACAAAGGACAGGATAGCGTGTCCGGCCCGCGCCTGTATTGTGAACTAAACAGAGGCTTTTACACTCAAAAAAGCGGAAAAATGAGCCGAAAGGAGCCGAAAACAAACAATGCGCCAGCAATGCGAGAAACGAACGGAGGACGGAGAGCAGGAGGTCGTGATCCAGTGGGCCGCATTTATGTCTCCCGCCCACCCGGAACTGCTGAACCTCTACCACGTCCCAAACGAGGGCAAGCGCAGCAAGGCGGAGGCAGCCCGCCAGCAGCGCCTGGGCCTACGGCGTGGCGTCCCCGATCTGATCCTGGACTACCCGAAAGGTATATACCACGGCCTCCGCGTCGAAATGAAAGTGAAACCCAACAAAACCACCGCCGACCAGGAGGCATGGCTGGAGCGCCTGGCCCGCGCGGGCTACTGTGTGGCCGTCTGCTACTCCGCCAAGGAGGCAATCGAAACCATAGACGCCTACATAAAGCTGCGCCCCGGCCAAGCCCACCCGAAAGAGCAAAGGAGGACAGAAACGTGAAAATTATTGCAATCATGGCCCAGAAAGGCGGCACGGGCAAAACCACCACGGCCACCACGCTTGCTTATGACCTGGCCCAGCTGGACGGCCCGGTGCTGCTGATCGACGCCGACCAACAGGGCAACGCCTCCCAGATCATGGGGGCATACGACCCCACCGCCTGGGGCGTGGAGAAGCTGCTGGAGCCGGGCACCGACGCCGCCAGCGTGGACGACCTCAAACAAACCCGCGAATGGCAGCCAAAGAAAAAGGCCCCGGCGGTGCGTGTGGACGTTGTGGCCGCCTCTGCGGCCCTCATGGACGCAAACATGGACGTGGCCGCCGACACTGTAAACGACCAGGTACACCGCCTCCAGGAGCGCCTGGCCGCCGTCTCCGACGCCTACAAGTACGCCGTCATAGATTGCGGCCTCCTGCTGGATATGGCCGCATTAAACGCCCTGGTAGCCGCAGACCTTTGGATCGTCCCTGTAAAGCCCGGTGGGTTTGAGGTGGACGGCCTCCTGCGCGTACACGAACAGCTGGAGGAATTGCGCCAGCTAAACGACGGCCTGGAGCTGTGGGTGCTGCCCGTCATGTTCGGCAAGAGCAACGCACACAAGGCCGTCATGGCACACTTGCACACACTGGGCCACCGCGTCACGCTGGCGACGATCCGCCGCTCTGTAATTGCGGAATCCTACACGGCGGCGGCGCTGCCGCTGCCCGTATACAGCCCGCGCTGCGGCGTGGCGAAAGACTACGAGACCCTGGCCTATGAGGTCATGGCCTGGAATGATGAAAGCGAGGTTAAAGCATGACAGGGCGCAGCATTTTGGACGGGCTGAACACCGCCAGCAAGGCGGGCGTAAAGGCCACGCCCTCCGCACGTTTCCGCACAAAGGAAATTGACATTGACAATATCTACCGCAACGTTCTGAACCAGTACAGCCTGGACGACGTGGACGGCTTGGCACGGGCTATCCTGGTAGCGGGCCGCCTCTACCACAACCTGGTCGTAGTCTATGACCCGGCCCTGGACGCGGACTACAGGCTGGTATCTGGTGAGCGCCGCCTCCTGGCCCTCCACAAGCTGGTGGACGCGGGCCACCCGGAGTATAAAACCGTCACCTGTCAAGTGATCCCGAAAGGCAGCCAAGCGGAGGAACGCCTGGCCGTGATCCTGGCGAACACACAGCGAAACAAAACAGCAGCGGATCGCGTCCAGGAGTACGAGAACCTAAAACAAGCGCTGGAGGAAATGAGAGCCGCCGGGGTCGATTTTTACGGGCGCGATCTGACCAAGGGAAAGCTCCGCGACCACATGGCCGCGATCATGGACGAGGCCGACGGCACGCTGGCCGCCCTGGAGAAGATAAGCAACAGCCTAGCCCCGGAACTGCGCCAGCTCATGGAGGACGGCAAGCTGAACTTTACAACCGCCACCGCTGCGGCGGCCCTCTCCCTGGACGCCCAGGCCCAGCTGGCGCAGCAGAACGCCACCAAGGGCGAGGACAAGCCGATCACAAAGCAGGACGTGGCAAAGGCCCGCACCACGTCCGCCCGCGAATACCTGCGCTCGGAGTACGCCGCCCGCCCCTGTGAGTGCGACAACAGCCACAACTGCGACAACGTGGACAACCTGGTGAGCTTTTACCGCGACGGCGCAACGTCCGGCTGCGCTGGCTGCTGCGCCTGGTGCAAGGAGCGCACCAGCTGCCCGAAATGCTGCGCAGAGGTAGCAGCGGGCAGCCAGAGCGACGCAGACACACCCCTGCACGGCGCGCCGGACAGAATCCAGCCGCCTACAAGCCAGACTGCAGAAAGCGCCGCAGAGGACGCGACAGCGGCTACTGTACCCTTTGCCGACGACGCCCACCCGGAACACGCCGCGACAATGTGCTACTCCTGCCTCCACTGGGACGAGTGCAGCGAGAAATCCGACAGGGTGCTGTCCTGTGACAAATACGAGAACCCCGCCGAAAAGCGCACGCCACTGGCCCCGGCGGGCGAGGTCATGACCACCCAGGCCGACGCCGCCCACACGCTGCGCACCGACGAGGAACTGGTAAACGTCTTATACGCCGCCCTGGGAACGCTGGAATACCAGGGCCAGATCAACGAACTGGAGGCCCGGCGACTCCACTCTCTGCTGTCGGCAATGCACCGCCGCTGGATTAACACGGGCTGCTGGAAACCTTACGGCGAAGCAGAGGAACAGGATGAAAAGGAAAGGAGAAAAAGCCAAGATGTCAATAGTTGACATTCACGCCCCGGCGGGCGACGGCTACGGCGTGATTTACGCCGACCCGCCCTGGAGCTACCGCCAGCAGGGCAACGGCGCAGCGGCGCGCCACTATCCCACCATGACGCCGGACGAAATAAAGGCCCTGCCCGTCCAGACCCTGGCCGCCAAAGACTGCGCCCTCTTGATGTGGGCCACGTTCCCGAACCTCCAGCAAGCCCTGGACACGATCCGCGCCTGGGGCTTTGAATACAAAACCCTGGCATTTTGCTGGATAAAGAAAAATAAGAAATCGGGGGGGGATTTTTGGGGTTTAGGCAGTTACACCCGCCAAAATGCGGAGGTTTGCCTCCTGGCCGTCAAGGGCCACCCGCGCGTAGTAAGTCACAGCGTACACAGCGTTATACAATCCCCGATCCGGCAACACAGCCAGAAACCGCCAGAGGCGCGGGACAGGATCGTGCAGCTATTTGGCGATCAGCGTCGCCTGGAGCTGTTCGCCCGCGAAACCGCGCCAGGCTGGGACGCCTGGGGGAACGAGGCGCAAGACCATGACACAGCCCTGCTATAAATGCCCGGATCGCTGCCAGAACTGCCACGCCGACTGCGAGAAATACGCAGCTTTTCGCGCGGAGATTGACAAGCAACGGGAATATAACAAGCAATTCCAATTTATAGACCCGATGCCGCACAGCCACGAAATGGAGAAGAAGAACCGCAGGAAGAAGTACAAAGGGGGCAAGCAATGAACAAACCGACGAACGAGTATATAATGGCCATAAAGCCCGAATGGGTAGCCCTGATCGAGAGCAAACAGAAAACGCTGGAAATCAGACGCACCGCGCCGTACATTTCCCCGCCTGTGTCCGTGATTGACCCTATAGACGTATGGGTGTACGAAACCAAAGGCAACGGCGGACGCGGCCAGATCGTGGGCCATTTCGTTTACTGCAAAATCCGCACTTTTGACGCCCACCGCGACGATCTGCTGCTGCGGCGCGCCGCCCGCGTTCCCTGGGAAAAGCTCAAAGAATACCAGGGAGACCGCACGCACCTGTACGCCTGGGACATTACCTACTACAAAAAGCTGGCCGTCCCGCTGCCGCTGTCTGCCCTGGGCTGCAATTTCGCCCCGCAAAGCTGGTGCAAGCGAAAGGAGAAAAAGGCATGAAAGAGAAAACCCGCTATTTTTACGGAACGATCCACGCAGAACGCGCCACAAATGAGTGGCAGCGAAAAAACGCCCTGCCCGCCAGGTATGACACAGCCACCCCGGCGGAACAGGCCAAAATGCGCGAATACTACAACGTGACCGACGACGAGTGCGAGGAAATGCGCAAAATTTACGCCGCTTTTCCGCCGCACCTGGTCGTCACAAAGTCCGGCTGGCAAACCCCGGACGAGTGGCTGGTGGTAGCCTGGACGAAAGAACAGGACGAGGCCGTGCGCGAGGCAATCTGGCTGCTGGAACAGCTGGGCGGGGCCTATGAGGGCTACCGCGAGAAATTCCTGGAGGACTGGGCAAAAGAACAGTATGACCCCTGGGGCTGCTGGACTATCCCGGACTGCCTCATGGAGATTGAGGGCGAAATGGTACGCACCAAAACCCCGGCGGATCAGCAGGACGTCCCGCCGGACGAGCCGCTGCCGTTTGACGTTGAGGAACTGGAGGGCAAAAACTATGCTGCAAAAAGTGATCGCGCTTGATTTCGACGGCACACTCTGCGAAAGGGCCTGGCCCGGTATCGGCGCGCCAAAGTGGCCCATAATCCTCGCCGCCCTGGAGGAACAGAGACAGGGCGCGCTGCTGATCCTCTGGACGACCAGAGAGGGCGAGGAGCTGGACGAGGCCCTGGCCTGGTGCAAGGACGTGGGCCTCAACCTGGACGGCGTGAACACCTCCGCACAATCCTGGAAAGATGCCTACCAGAACGACCCGCGCAAGATCGGGGCCACCGAATACTGGGACGACAGGGCCGTGGACGTGGCGATCATTGAAACGCGGCAAATGCTCAAAGAGGAAACACGCCGCCGCCAGGCCGCCTGGAATACGGCAAAGAGAGCCTACCAGGCCGCCCGCTGGCCCTGGCAGCGCTGGCAGCTCAAAAGAGAGGCCCAGCGCGCGTGCTGCGACTACCTGGACGTCTACATAGCCCAGCGCAATGCAGAGGCGCACAAGCTCTGCGAGGCCACCCGCGCAGCCTATGAGAAAGCCTACGCCAAAAGGAGCGCCGAATGATCGAAGCAAACACAATAAACAATCTGGATTGTTTGGATGGCCTGGCACAAATGCCGGACGGCTGCGCAAAGCTCATTGTAGCCGACCCGCCCTATTTTATGGGCTTAACCAGCAACGGGCAGCACGGCCAGTTTAACGACCTGGCCGTGGCAAAGCCGTTTTATAGGCAGCTGGCCCAGCAGCTGCGCCGAATCCTAAACGATCACGGCGAATTTTATATTTTTATGGACTGGCGCGGCTGCGCGTTCTACTATCCGATTTTTGCCGAATATCTGCCCGTGAAAAACATGATCGTGTGGGACAAAATGAGCGGCCCCGGCAATTTCTACAACAGCAGCCACGAGTTTATCCTCTACGGCTGCATAGACCCGCAGACAAAAAAACACGCCCGCAACGTCTGGACAGAGCGCGGCTTTACATCCGGCAGCATACAGACAGACGGCGAGAAAATCCACCCGTCCCAGAAACCCATAGCGCTGATCCAGCGCATTATCACGGACGCCAGCGTGCCGGGTGATCTTGTGGTAGATCCATTCGCGGGCAGCTGCACAACCGCCGTGGCCTGTATCAGAACGGGCCGCCGCTATGTGTGCTTTGAGGTGTCCGAAACCTACGCAGCGGCAGGCCAGGCCCGCGTGGATAAGCTCCTGGCAGAGCGCCAGGCCAGAAACACAAAAAAATGAGCCGCCAGCGCGGCTGAAAGGGCGGCAAATGGAGACATACACCGAAAAAGCAATAAAGGCCATTGCAACGGGCAACGCACCGGCGGAACAGGCAGCCCTGGAGGCCGTGATCGCGGAGGCCGTGAAAAAGGCGGTAAAGGAGACGCGCCGCCAGGATCAGCAGCAAGCGCTCCATAATACCGCGCTACTCATGGAGAACTACCGCGCCCTAAAAGGCTACGAGGGCCGCGCCGTGGACAGCACCGATGCTGCCAGACTCCAGGGCGCAGAAATCCAGGGCGAGGCGTGGCTCCGCTCTATCCGCAAGAATAAGGCCCGCACCGCTGTTATGCTGGCCCACCTGGACGCCGCCCTGGACGAACTGGAAAAAGAAACCCGTCAAAAGGGCCGCGCCTATATGTTCGACGCCTACCGCGCCCGCTACATGGAGGGCTTGACAGCCGAGGAAGTGGCCGAAAAGCTCAACACAGGGAAGAACAGCCCGGCCCGCTGGTGCAAGCAATTAAACGAACGCCTGGCCGTCCTCCTGTTTGGAGTGGACGGCCTCCGCCGCTGGTAAAGGAGGATCACATGAAAGCCTACCACAAAAAGGATTTACACCGCAGCAAAGACCCGGACAGAATGGCCCAGGCCGTGGCCGTCGTGGCCGCCCACCAGGCAATCGAAGAAACAGCCGGGACAAACGCCAGGCTGAAAGCCCAGGCAATCACCGACACGGGCGCAATCTTGTACGCCCTTGTGCCTGTCCACATCGGCCAGCAATGCGTCGAGAAATGGCACGCCCTCCAGCAGCGCGTCGAGGCTGCACAGCAGAAACCCACGGGCCAGGAGCTGGAGGCGTGGCACGACGAGGCAGAACAGGAACACGTCCACCCGCCCAGGAAATAACCAATACACCACAAAAAACACCACAAAACCCAGAACTACACAAGCCCCGGCGGATACCCATAGAACCAAAAAGCCGACGCTTTGGGTCTATCACAGATAGTCCAAAAGCGCCTACGCGGGAAAGTTTGGGGAAAAACTGGGGTTTTACTGGTGGCCCATCCGTGGTAAGCTGGTAGCGTGGACAAGCAGGAACGCCGGGCAGAAATGCCCGGCGCTTTGTTGTTTGTGCGCCCTCCTATAACAGCGGCCAGGGTGAGCCATAACGCCCTGGCCTATATGTGAGGCGGGGGCCAGAGGAACCAGGAGGCGCGGATCATGCTGCTAAAATACTGCCGTTGTGGCGCTATCATACCAGCAGACCGCCAACGCTGCGCGCGGTGCGAACAGCTGCACCAGAGCCGCCACACGGCATATAATGCCCAGTGTCGCAGCAAAGAAGCCGCAGCCTTTTATGTGTCCAGGGAATGGCGGACAATCCGCCCTGTAATTATATCTATATACGACGGGATAGATATATGGGCGTTTTACGAGTGCGACCAGCTGCCGGCCGCCGACGAAGTCCACCACGTCGAAGAACTGGACACAGCCTGGGATCGCCGTCTTGATCCCTTTAACCTGTTTCCTTTGGCCCACGCCTCACATACAGCGATCACGGCTGCATACAAGCGCAGCCCCGCCAGCATGAGGGCGACACAGCGCAAGCTGCTGGAGCTGCGAAAGCGCTACTTTGAGAGCAAGGGGGGCTATGAAAAAGTTTTGGAGCGGGCCGGATTAGTCGCCCCTCCCTAGACTTTGGAGAAAACTCCCCACCAAAAACTCCCCCAAGGGCGCTTTTGCGGGCGTCCATGCAACAAAAACACAAAAAGGAGGCCCCACACATGGCCGGAAAACGACAACCGACGGCCCTTGTGGTGGCGAAAGGCAAGAAGCATCTAACAAAGGCCGAAATCAAAGACCGAGAAAACCGGGAACTGATCGCAGCGGCGGACAATATCGCGCCGCCGTCATGGCTGAAACCAGACCAGAAGAAGCGGTTCAACACCCTGGCTGCAGAACTGCTGAAAATGGGCATTTTCGCAAACGTGGATTGCGAGGCCCTGGGCCGCCTGGTCGTGGCCGAGCAGCAGTATGTGCAGATCACCGAGGAACTGGACAAGCAGCCAATCACCTACAAGCGGAGAATCCCACGAAAGCCGACCCCGGCAGACAACCCGGACGAGATCATAGACGGGTTTATATGGGACGAGGCGCTGATAGTGAACCAGGAACGGAACGACCTGTTGATCCAGCAGGACAGAGCCTGGAAGCAGTGCAGACAAGGCGCTGCGGACTTTGGCCTGTCCGTCGCCCAGCGCTGCCGGATCGTGGCCCCCACCGCCAAGGAGGCTGCCAAAACAAACAAGTTTGAAAAATTCCGAAAGGAAAAGACCCCGGAGGAATGAAAAAGGCCGTAAAAGACCGCACAACACAGTATGCCCTGGACGTTTTGGCGGGCCGGATCGTGGCCGGGGAGCTTGTGCGGATGGCTTGCCAGCGTCACCTGGACGATCTGGAGCGCGCCAAGCTGGCCCCGTTCCGCTATTATTTCGACGTGGAAGCCGCAAACGACATACTGGAGTTTGCGGAAACCCTCACAATAGCAGAGGGCGAGGAACAGCAGCGCGTCCACCTCTACCCATTCCAGTGCTTTATCCTGGGCAGCCTCAACGGCTGGCGGATCAAAGGAAAGGGCCACAGACGCTTTAGAACCTCCTATGTGCAGCTGGGCCGCCAGAACGGCAAGAGCTTTCTAAACGGCATACTGGCCGCTTATTATGGCAATTTCACGGCCTACCAGTACCCGCAAATCTACTGCGCGGCCACCAAACAAGACCAGGCCAATATCGTTTTTGGGGAAGTCGTGAAGTTTATCCGCAGCGACGACGACCTGGCCGAGCTTTTCAAAGTCCACGAACATAACCACACGATTGAGTGCTTGCTCACGCACGGCGAAATCAAGGCAATTTCCGGCGACACAAAGAGCCTGGACGGCCACCGCCCCTACCTGGGGATTGTGGACGAATACCACGCCCACCGCACGAACCAGATGTACAAACTACTGGAGGGCGGTATAAAGAAAGTAAAATCCGCCCTTATTTCGGTTATTACAACGGCGGGTTTCGACCAAAAATCGCCCTGTTTTGCCCTGTATGAGCATTGCAAAGCCATTTTGCGCGGTGGGGCGTCCATTGACACACAATTCTGTTATATCGCAGAAATGGACGAAAAGGACGACCTCTGGACGCCGCAAAACTGGCTGAAAGCAAACCCCGCCCTGGCCTACGACCCGGACGCGCTGGAGAATCTGATCCCGATAGCCGACGCAGCCCGCCAGATGGGCGGCGAGGATTTGCGCGATTTTCTGGTAAAGCAGTTAAACAGATGGGTGCAATGGTCGAACCGCGTCTACATCCAGGACATGGAGAAGTGGCACGCGGGCCGCAGCGACAGAACCCTGGCCGACTTTAAGGGCAGCCGCTGTTTTGTAGGGCTTGACCTGTCCAGCGGCGGCGACTTAACAACCGTCGTTATTCTGATCCCCTATCTGGTGGACGGGGTGCGCAAGTATTTTATCCATAGCCACAGCTTTATCCCGGCGCAGCGCCTCCAGCAGCACGTCCAGAGCGACAACGCGCCCTACGACAAATGGGTGGAGGACGGCCTGGTAACAGTAACCCACACAATGGGCGGCATAAAAACCGACTATAAATATATTTTAACCTACCTATCCGCACTGGTAGACATCTACGGCCTAAAAATAAGTATGGTGTGCTACGACCCGCACAACGCCAGCGCGTTTCTGTCCGATCTGGAGGCCCAGGGCTGGCCGTGCCTGGATATTATCCAGAGCGCCCGCAGCTTGTCCGACGCAACGGAGGATTTCCGCCTGGAAATCTACGCCGGAAACGTGGAATATAACCGCGACGAGGAGCTGCTAACCTGGAGCGTTGCCAACGCTAAAACCATAGCAAACAACTACGGCGAGACAAAGATCGACAAGGAAATGCAAACCGAGCGCATAGACCCGGTGGACGCCGTGATCGACGCCTGGAAAGTGGCAATGTGCGGCAACGACACCATAACGGGCGACGAGGCGCTGGAGGCGTGGCTGGAAATGTACAACGAACACATAGCAAAAACGGGGACGACAAAATGAACTTTTTCCAATGGCTTATCAAAAGCATGGCGGGGTATTTTTCCAGGGCTGCACCGCCTGGCCCGGAACCTCCGCAGCTGCCCACCGTGGCTGCTGCGCCGGAGGAACAGCCGGAGACGATCACGGCCACGGCCAAGGACGTGCAGCCCGCACCCAGGGCAGCAAGCAACGGCTGGGAACACCTGGGCAGCACAAAGTTTCTGCAATGGCTAGGCCTGGGCAGAGACAAGCCGAAAGCCGTAGAGAATGTAACATATTTTACCTGTCTCAAACTGCTGTCTGAAACTATGGCGAAAATGCCGATCAAGGTCTACACCTACGACGACGGCGGCCCGCTGGAGACGAACCCCGCCGACGACAGGCTGGCCTACCTCCTGGACGTGCGGCCCAATCCGCTTATGACGCCGACCACGTTCTGGACGGCGGTAGAAAACAACCGCAACCACTACGGCAACGCTTATGTGTATATCCGGCGTAAATTCCTGCGCCAGAAATACGGCGGACAGATTGAGCTGCAAGACCTCTGGATCATGCCGTCCAGCTGCGTGCGCGTCGTAATCGACGACGCGGGCGTATTTGCTGGAGCTGGCCGCCTCTGGTACGTCTACTCCGACCAGTACACCGGGCAGCAATACGTTTTCAGCTCCGACGACGTGCTGCACTTTAAGACCTCACACACCTTTAACGGCCTGGTGGGCGAAAGTGTCCAGGCGATCCTGGCCTCTACCGTCCAGGGGCAGCAAGCGTCCCAGGATTTTCTCAACGATTTGTACGAGAACGGGCTGACGGCCCGCGCCGTGCTGGAATACACGGGCGACTTGTCCGCAGCCGGACAGACAAAGCTGCGAGAATCGTTTGAACAGATGGGAAACGGCCCGGCAAATGCTGGCCGCATCCTGCCTGTCCCGCTGGGCTTTAAGCTCACGCCTATGGACATAAAGCTGACCGACGCCCAGTATCTGGAGCTGAAAAAGTACGGCGCGCTGCAACTGGCCGCCGCCTTTGGCATTAAGCCAAACCAGCTGAACGACTACGAGCGCGGCAGCTATGCCAACAGCGAACAGCAGACAATCGCTTTCCAGGTCGAAACCATGCAGTACACGATCAAGCAATACGAGGAAGAAATGGCCTATAAACTGCTGGACGGCCCGGCGGATCGCCGCCGCGTGAAGTTTAACGAAAAAGCCCTGCTGCGTACCGACAGCAAAACACAAATGGAAATCTTGAAAACCGCCGTCGAGGGGTCGATCTACTCCCCCAATGAGGCCCGGCGCTATGTGGATAAGCGCGCCGCGCCTGGAGGCGATAAGCTGCTGGCAAACGGCGGCATGATCGCTCTGGAACAGATGGGCGCACAGTACGGCGTCGATAAAACCGAGAAAGGAGGCACAGAAAATGCCCCGATTTGACTTTGCCGTCCGTGACAGGGACGGAAAGCTGAAAAATTACGGCTACCTGGACATGGAAAACCAGGCAGACGGCCCGGCCACAATGACCTTTTACGGCGACATTGTAGCCACCGAGGGCTGGCGGGAGGATCGCGCGCCGCAGCAGATCGCAGACTTTTTGGCGTCGCTCACCCAGGGCCAACAGATCAACCTGTATTTCAACAGCCCCGGCGGCGACGCCTACGCGGGCGTGGCAATGCACAATATTTTGTCCCGCTGGCAGGGCCGCAAGGTGGCCTACGTTGACGCAATCGCCGCCAGCGCGGCAACCATGCCGCTTATGGCGTGCGACGAAATCCACCTTGCAGCAGGCGCGGAGATTATGATCCACGACCCCTGGACCTGGACGGCGGGCAACGCCGCAGAGCTGCGCGAGGCTGCGGCCAGGCTGGACAAGGTGGGCGACCACTACGCGGATATTTACACAGCCCACGCAGCGGAGGGCGTGACCCGCGACCAGCTGCGCGAGGCCATGCGCGCGGAAACCTGGCTGGACGGCTCTAACATCGGCCAGTATTTCGACGTGATCGTGGACGAAACGGCAGCCGCCGCCCCGGCGGCCTCTGCGTCCTACGCACGCTATAAGGCCACGCCGCCCGCGCTGCTGAAAAAAGCAGACGCCACCAGACAGGCCCAGGAGACCGCAGAAAGCGCCACCGCCAAGCGAGCGGAAAACAACACAGCCGACGCGGCAAAAGCCGCCCAGGCGCAGCAGAGCCGCGCACAGGCACTGCTGGCCGATCTTTACCTATACGGAACCTAAAAAAAACAAAGTAAAGGAGTACACCATGAACGAAGAAATGCGAAAGAAACTGGCCGAAATCAACGCCACCAAAGCCGAGGTGCGGCAGCTGATCGCGGACGGCAAGCTGGACGAGGCCGAGAGCAAAAAGGCAGAGCTGGACGCCCTCCAGCGCGCCTTTAACCTCCTGCTGTCTATGGAGGGCGAGGACGAGGCCGCCGCCAAGGCCCAGGCAAAGAAGAAGCAGGAACTGCACGACGAGAAGCAGCCGCCGCTGACCTTTGCCCGGATCGGCCAGGCCGTCGTCAATGCCCTGGGCGCTGCCGTGAGCCGCCGCAAGATGGACGACACCGACCGCCAGATCATCCAGGATGCCATGAAAGAGAACAGCGACCCGGACGGCGGCCTCACTGTTCCCCAGGACATCCAGACCCGGATCAAGGAGCTGCGCCGCAGCGACGACAACCTGGAGCAGTACGTCAATGTCGAACCCGTCAAGACCATGAGCGGCTCCCGCGTCATCGAAAAAGAGGCCGACACCACCGCCTGGCCGGAAATCGACGAGAACGGCGAGTTTGCCGAGGTTGACACGCCGCAGTTTGCGAAAATCGCCTACACGATCACCAAAAAGGGCGGCAAAATGCTGTGTTCTCTGGAACTGCTGGCCGACACCGCCGAAAACATCCTGGCCTATCTGATGAAGTGGATCGCCAAAAAGACCCGCGCAACCCGCAACGCTAAGATTTTGGCGTGCGTGGACAAGATCACCACGGGCAAAGAGGTGGCCGTCGCTGACCTGGACGGCTTGAAAGACATTTTCAACGTCATGCTTGATCCGGCTATCGCCGTGTCCAGCAGCGTATGGACGAACCAGGACGGCTTTAACTGGCTGGACAAGCTCAAAGACAAGGACGGCAACTACGTCATGCAGCCCGACCCCACCAACAAGACCCGCCAGCTGCTGTTTGGTAAGTACGCCGTCCACGTCCTCTCTAACAAGGTGCTGAAAACCACCGTGGACACCAGCAAAAAGACCAACACCTACCCGCTGATCTGCGGCGATTTGTCCGAGGCCGTCACTCTGTTTGATCGTGAATTTATGACGATTGAAAGCTCCAAGGAAGCGGGCAGCGCATGGGACAAAGACCAGCTGGCCGTCAAGGTGCGCGACCGTTTCGACGTCCAGCCCGTGGACACCGCCGCAATCATCAAGGGCCAGATCACCGTCACTGTGGCGGGCTAAGGCAAAGGAGGGCGCAATCGGTGAAAGATGAAACAAAGGGCCTATTGCTGACACTGGCGAAAGCCTACGCCCGCATAGACTACACCGACGACGACGACGCCCTGCTGCCGCTGCTGATTGAGGCAACCGTCCAGAGCCAGGAGGAACTGATCCCCGGCTTTGACGCCGACAACATGACCGCCCGCCAGCGGCTGCTGGCGATTATGACGGTTAAGAACCTCTACGACAACCGGGAGAAGTACGGCACAGCACAGGATCGTCTGCGCGGGGCCGCATCCTCCCTTTTGGTGTCGGAAATGTACGAGGACAAGGAGGCGACGGCCAGTGTATAGGCGCGTGCGTATTTTCGAGTGCGTCAACGGCGACGGCCCGCGCCGCAGCGAAAAAAAGACCCTAATCTGGACACCCTGGGCAGATGTGCGAGACAACACCGCCCAGACCCGCGACCAGACCCAGGAAAAGCTCCAGGAGGGCGACCTCTCCCTGGAGCTGCGCCGCTGCGAAATGGCCGACACGATCCGCCGCCACCTGTTCCGGCATGACCGCGCCTACCGCGTGGAGCTGGACGGCGACGAGTACGAGGTGAAAACCGCCGATTTTACCCGAAACGACGGCGGCAAAATCCGCTTTACTGCGTCGTTTACGGCATAGTGTCAACAGTTGACACCCAGGAGGACAGCCCATGCAGATACAGCTGGACGGCGCGGCCATTAAGGAGCTGGTAGCAGCCCTGGAAGCGGCAGAGGGCGACGACGCCCGCGCCGCTGTGGACAAGCGTATAGTCAAGCGCGGCGCGGATATTGCAAAGCCGGACATGGCCCGGCGAATACCGCGCGCAGCCGATCACAAAAAATCGGGCAGCGCATGGTCTAAGCCCTCCGGCGGCCCGGCTGCCGACAACGTGCCGCAAGAAAACCCGAAAAAATCCGGCGACAGCTACGCGGCCAAGGTGGGCTGGACGCTGGACGACAACAGCGAATATTTTTACATGAAATTTGTAAACTGGGGCACGCTGAAAATGCCGCCCCGCGATTTTGTGGAGCCTACCGCCCAGGCCCTGGAGCCGCAGCTGCAAAAAATCGCGGAAGAAGAATACCAGGCAGAACTGGACAAGCGCCTGGGGAGGTTTGAATAATGGACGTTATCACAGCCGCCTACAAGGCCCTGGAGCCTATCACAGAGCGCGGCGTCAAAGTACAAGAGGGCTGGTACGACGAGCGCTATAAACGCCTCCACGTCACCCTCTGGCCCCTGGCGGAAACGCCGGAGGCTCACAGCGACGACGCGCTGGAAATCGAGACAGCCGGGCTACAGGTGACGATTTTCTCCACAGAGGAACAAGAAGCCCTGCGGGAAGAAATCAAACAGCTGCTAATCAACGCCGGGGCCTCCTACCAGGGAACCGACCAGCAGCAGACCCGGATCGAGGCGGGCGTCTATATCCGCCCGCTACGTTTTCTCTTTTATGAAGAAAGGAGCCAAGAATGAGCGAACCCAAAACCACGGTGCGCCACCGCTATTGTGGCCTCCGCGATGTATATGTGGCGAAAGTCACCCAGAACGACACCGAGGGCTACACCGCAGGCACCCCCGTAAAGATGGCCCGCGCGATCAAGGCCAAAATCTCCGACAAATTCACGTCTGAAAAGCTGTACAGCGACGACGGCGTGGAGGGTATGCTCCAGGCGTATGAGGGTACGGACGTGGAGCTGGAAGTCAACACCCTGGCCGCAGCGGATCGCGCCGCCTTTTTCGGCCAGGCGTACCTCAACGGCTTTTTGCTCAAGTCCGCAGAGGATGAAGCGCCGGAGGTGGCCCTGGGCTACCGCGTGCGCCGCTTGAACGGCAAGTTTGATTTTGTTTGGATGTACTGCGGCAGATTTGCCCAGGGCAACGAGGAAAACTACGAAACCGAGGCCGCCAGCAAGACCGCCCAGACCAACACCGTAAAGGGCGAGTTTTACCAGCGCGAAAAAATGGACAAGGTGGACGGCAAAGACGTACACCTCTACGAGGTGCGCGTGGACGAATCCAACCTGGCAACAGAGGACACCGGGGCCGCTGCCGCGATCAAGGCGTGGTTCGGCAAGGTACAGGAGTACGCCGCGACGGTAGGCGGTTAAAACATAGGAGGGCGTAAAAAATGGCAAAGCGCAGCATTGTGGTAAATCAGAAACAGTATTTCCTGCCGGATCACATCGACACCCAGGCGTACCTGGATTATTGCGACGTACAGGACGCGCTGGACAGCGCGACGAATTACCGCCGCAAACACTTTGAACAGATGGCCCAGGCCGTCTGTCATGTGTACGGCGATCAGTTTACCCTGGACGACGTGCTGGCCCCTGTATACGGGCTGGAACCGTCGCAAATTCTCACCGAGTTTGCGGCGCTGGAATTTTATGTGATGGAGCGCGTAAACAAGAGCGTGGAGACTATCACGGTAAATTTTACGAAAGAGGCTTGACCCCGGAGGTTGAGCTACAACGCGCGGGAGCTTGCAGCACGGCGGAAAACGCGACGGTGCTGCAGGCCCGCCTTTATTGTGACTATATGCGCCGGATCGAGGCGGCGAAAACCTCCGGCCAGGCAGTACGCGAAAATTTGCAGCTGCTGGCCGAATTTTTCAACACCTCCCGGCGGGTTATATACAGCGAAAGCGTGGACGACCTCCTGCTGGCAGCCAAAACGCTGCATTTTACTATGCAGCAGATCGTCCTGCCAAAATTTGCGGCTTTGTCGCCAGAGCCGCCGGAACCTATCGAAAAATCAATTTTTGACGACTACGACGCGGAACAGGACGCCCAGGCGGGCTATGTGGACGAAACCGCAGACCGCTGGCTGATCTGCAAGCAGAACATCGAGGCGGTCACACGCCTGGCGATCCGCGTTCTGCGTGAAAGCTACACAGACGTGCAGCGCGAACCACTGGGCCGTCTGCTGGAGTACGTCGCCTACGAGATCGAACACACCGAAAAATAGCGAGGTGAGCAAAGCATGAGCGCCGGGGCGAACGTCAAGGTATCGGCCAACAGCTCCACATACCAGCAGGCCCTCAAAGCGGCCCGCGACAGCACGAAAGAACTTGCAAGCCAGTTCAGCCTGGCAAGCACCCAGGCCAAGCTGTTTGGCAGCACCACCGACCAGCTGAAAGCAAAGCAGCAGGAACTAACCGCGAAAATCAAGGCCCAGAAAGAGATCACCAGCCTACACCACACGGAGGTGGAACGCTTAACCAAAGTGTTGAGCGACCAGAAAAGCCGCCAGCAGGAGCTGGCCACGCAGCTGCAAACCACAAAGGCCGCCTATGAGGCAGAGAAAAAAGCCACGGGTGAGAACAGCGACAGCACCCAGGAGCTGGCAAAACAGGTGAAAGACCTGGAAAGCCAACAGAAAAAGCTGGACAGCCAGATCGGCAGTACCGAGGGCAAGCTCCAAAAGGCTACGATAGCCGAAAACAACAGCAAAAAGTCCACACTGGAACTGCAAAAGGCGCTGGAGGATACAAACAAGCAGCTGAAAGACGCAGCCCTGGACGAGTTCGCAAAAGGACTTGACACGGTAGCCGGAAAGCTGGAGAAGGCGCAGAAAGCGGCCAACGTCGTGTCCGGCGCTGCCGTGGCCGCTGGCACTGCTGCGGTAGCTGCATGGGACGAGGTAGACAACGGCGCGGACAACGTGATAAAAGCCACAGGCGCGACGGGAGAGGCTGCCGAGGCCCTGGAGCAGACCTATAAGAACGTGGCGTCCTCTTTCGCCGCCGACTTTGACACAATCGGCTCCACGCTGGGCGAGGTAAACACCCGCTTCGGCTACACGGACGAGGCCGCCGAGGCTTGCACAACTAAGTTTCTGAAATTTTCGGAAATCACAGGAACCGACGCTGTGCAGGCGGTGCAGCTGGTATCGCGCGCAATGGGCGACGCGGGCATAGAGGCGGACGACTACGGCACACTGCTGGATCAGCTGGCCGTGGCCGCCCAGGCGTCCGGCATCAGCGTTGACACCCTCACTTCCTACATAACGAAATACGGCGCGCCAATGCGTGCGCTGGGCTTTGATACGGCGTCCTCTATCGCTATTTTCTCCCAGTGGGAAAAATGCGGCGTAAACACCGAGATTGCATTCTCTGGCATGAAAAAGGCGATCAGCACCTGGAGCGCAGAGGGCAAAGACGCCCGTGTGGAATTTCAGAAAACGCTGGACGAGATCGCGGCCTGTCCAGATATTGCCAGCGCCACAACGAAAGCTATTGAGGTTTTCGGAACTAAGGCTGGCCCAGACCTGGCCGACGCGATCCAGGGCGGGCGCTTTGAATACTCCCAGTTTTTGGACTTGATCGAAAGCAGCGCGGGAACGGTAGAAACCACCTACAACGGCGTGGCCGACAACGCCCAAAACGTGCAGATCGCCATGAACAACTTAAAACTGGCGGGCGCAGAGCTGGGCGACACAATCCAGGAGAGCGCCACCCCGGTTTTGGAGAAAGTAACCGAAATTCTGCGCGACGTGACACAGTGGCTGCAGAACGCCGACGACGACACAAAGCAGAACATAGTCACCGTCGGGCTACTGGCCGCCGCGCTGGCCCCTGCTACTGCTGGCCTCACGGCAATGGTGAAGGGCGTGCGCTCTGGCATTGACGCCTACAAGCTGATCCGCGACGGCATAGGCGCGGCAGCTGGCGCACTGACCGGGGAAACAGCCCAGAAAATCGCAGCCACGGCAGCCACCACGGCGCACACGGTAGCCACGGGCGCGGCCACGGTAGCCCAGAACGGGCTGGCGGCGGCCCAGGGCGCACTAAACGCTGTTATGGCTGCAAATCCTATTCTGTTGGTAGTGGCCGCCCTGGCGGCGCTGGGCGTGGGCCTGGTGCTGGCCTACAACAACTGCGAGGAATTTCGCGCGGGCGTGGACGCGGCCATAGGCAAGGCGAAAGAAGTATTTTCAAATTTTGCCCAGGGTGTGGGCGACGCAATTACAACAGCAAAACAGCACCTGGCCGACCTCAAAGAAAACTGCACCACAAAAATGCAGGAAATCGGCCAGACGATCAGCACGAAGTGGAACGAAGCCAAGCAGAAAACCACGGAAACCTGGCAGAACATACAGCAGGCCGTGGGAACCAAACTGCAAAGCGTGCGCAACGATACCCAGCAAAAGCTGGACAGCGTGAAACAGACCATGGCAAACGCCCTGCAAAACATGCAGAGCAACACGCAGCAGCGCCTGGCCGCGATCCAGCAAGCCTATAACAGCCACGGCGGCGGCGTGCGCGGCGTGGTAGCTGCCTACATGACGGCGATCCGGCAGAACTACCAGAGCGCATACGACACAATCAACAGTCTTACGGGTGGGCGCTTTGGAGACATTGCAAACACAATCCGCAACAAAATGGACAGCGCACGCAATGCAGTAAGCAGCGCAATAAATCAGATTAAAGGCTTTTTCAATTTCTCCTGGAGCCTACCACACCTGGCGATGCCGCACCCGTATATCAGCGGCCATTTTTCCCTGAATCCTCCGAGCGTGCCGTCTTTTGGTATTAACTGGTACGCCACGGGCGGTATCATGAAGAACCCCACGGCTTTTGGCATTAACGGCTCCCGCTTGATGGTAGGCGGAGAGGCTGGAGAAGAAGCTATCCTTCCTCTGGCTCCGTTCTACACGCAGCTGGAGCAGATGCTGGACAACAAGGTAACGGCAGCGCTTAAAGCTATGCGCGTTGTGGTTTATGTGGAGAACAAGCTGGACGGGGACGACCTCGCCGCAAAAGTAACACCGCGCGTTTCCTCCGCTCTGGCCGACGAGGCGGAAAGGATCAGATAAATGAAAATTAACGGCGAGAATCTGGCAAGATACCGCACGACGCAGCTAAAGGTAGCATTCACACCACCGCAAGACGGCGCGGGCTATGAATGGCCGGACGGTATGCTGGCCCCGATTGACGACCCGGCAACACAGAAATGCGGCTCTTGTGAGGTAGAGCTGTTGATCCGGGGCGAGAATCGCAACGAAATAACCCGCACCGCGTCTACGCTGCACGGCCTATGCCTGCCCGGCCCGGTAGAGTTAAAGCTGGACGGCTACAAAGGGACATACAAGGGCTATCTGGTGGGGTTTAAGCCGGAGAAAACGATCACGCCGAAAGCCTACAGGGTAAAGGCGACCTTTGAGGGCTGGCTCCAGGACACCCCGGTAAAACTGGCATATACAGGCCAGACACAGGCGACGCTGCACCGCGTCGGCTCCCGCCCGGCGGCGTGCGTCCTCACGATCACGCCACGGGCAGACGTGGCCGCGCTCACTATGACAGGCTGGGGCGTCCATGATCTGGTCGTGAAAAATCTAAAATCCGGGCATAGTGTTGTTATTGACGGCACAACGGGACTAATTACCCAGGACAGGCAGAATAAAGCGCCGGACGTGACGCTCTGGACGCTGCCCGCTATGGACTGCAAGCAGCGGACGATCACATGGGATAGTGCGGACTGCGACATAGCGGTGGAATATACCCCGCTGTGGTTATGAGAAAGGAGGCGGGCGGCATTGCTGCTGGAACTTTACGACAAAAGCCATAAAAAGCTGGCAAACCTCACCGGGACGAAATCGCCGCATATACAGCGCACGCTGGAATACGGCGACGAAACACTGGACTTTTACTACCCGGCAAGCGGCCCATGGCTGGGCCAGATCGCGGCGGAGTGTTACGTCCGCACGGATCGCCAGGAGTACGTAGTCAAGGCGGTGGAGAAAAGCACCGCAAGCGCCTGGCGCAAAATTTCTTGCGCCCTCAACATCGAAGAACTGGAGGGTACACCATTTCAAGATTTTGAAACCGTAGAGCAAACCGTCAAAGCTGCGGCAGAGTTTGCGCTGGCCGGGACGGGCTGGACGGCGGATGCAGACGCCAACATAACGAAAAAGCGCACGATCCGCAAAGAGGACGACACCACGGCCTGGGAGGTCGTGAAGCAGATTGTAACCACCTACCGACTGGAGCTGGAGATCGACGCCGTAAACAAGCGGCTGAAATTCCACACCCGGCGGGGCCGGGATCGCGGCGCATATTTTATCGAGCGGCTGAACCTCCGCAGCCTGGGCGTTAAAACGTCCAGCTATGGATTTTATACCCGCCTTATTCCCATAGGAAAAGACGGGCTGCACCTCTGGCGAGACGGCCAGAACTACATAGAAAACCACCAGTACAGCGACAAGGTTATAACGTCGATATGGCGAGACGAGCGCTACACGGTAACGGCTGCGCTGCTGGAGGACGCCCAGGCCAGGCTGGACGAGGCCAGCACCCCGGCCCGCGCTTATACTGCGGAACTGGTAGACCTGGCCGCCCAGAGCGATAAATACAACGCCCTGGCCTATGACCTGGGCGACGCCGTGCTGCTGGTATCTGAAAAAACAGCCGAGCGCGAAAAGCAGCGCATAGTGAAGCTGGACGAATACCCGGACGACCCGCTGGCAAATAAGGCGGAACTCTCCAACGTCAAGCAGACATTCGCTCAGCTGCAAAAGACCGAGGCGGAAATGGCAACCGCCGACGCCGTGGCAATCGCCACAAAGCGCACAAAGAAAGTGCTGCGCGACGACTACCTAACCAAAGAAGAAACAAAGGTAGCGATCAGCGCTATGGCGGAAAGCATAGAGCTGGAAGTATCTAAAAAATACCTCACTGTGGCAAGCGGTGAGGCAGCCATAAACAAAGCGCTGAAAGACGGCAAAGCGTACACCGATGGCAAGCTGACAGAATACTCAACCACCGAGGAAACAAAGAGCCTTATTTCCCAGTCTGCCGAGCAGATCACCGCCGAAGTCTCCAAGACCTACGCAACAACAGCCAGCGTCGAGAAGTCGCTGGACACCCTCCAGGCCGCCGCCAAGTCCGCCCAGGAGACGGCAGACAAGGCCAACAACGACGCAGCCAACGCACAGGCCGCAGCGGATAAAGCGGCCACAGACGCCGCCGCAGCCGCCGCAGAGGCCGACAAGGCCAAACAGGCCGCGGCGGACGCCGAGGCAAACGCCGCAGCAGACGCCCAGGCAAAAGCGGACGCCGCCCAGGCCGCAGCGGAAAAGGCCGCAGCAGCAGACGCCCAGGCGAAAGCCGCAGCAGCAGAGGCGGCAGCCAAACAAGCAGCGGCAGCAGATGCCCAGAAAAAGGCGGACGCAGCACAGGCCGCCGCGAACCAGTATACGGACACGCAGCTCACGAAATACTCGACCACCGAGGAAACAAAGAGCCTTATTTCCCAGTCTGCCGAGCAGATCAGCACGGAAGTTTCCAAAACCTACGCCACAAAAACAGCCGTGACAGAATCGGTAGCAAGTCTCCAAGCTGCCGCCACACAGGCCCAGCAGACCGCAGACAAGGCGAACGCGGACGCAGCCAGCGCCCAGGCCGCAGCGGATAAAGCGGCCACAGACGCCGCCGCAGCCGCCGCAGAGGCGGACAAAGCCAAACAGGCCGCAGCAGACGCCGAAACAAACGCCGCAGCAGACGCCCAGGCAAAAGCGGACGCCGCCCAGGCCGCAGCGGAAAAGGCCGCAGCAGCAGACGCCCAGGCGAAAGCCGCAGCAGCAGAGGCGGCAGCCAAACAAGCAGCGGCAGCAGACGCCAAGAAAAAGGCAGATGCAGCCAAAAAGGAGGCACAGGACTACACCGACGGCAAGCTGACAGAGTACAGCACCACCGACGAAGTGAAAAGCGCAATAAACCAGACGGCCACGCAGATTTCGCTGGAAGTTTCCGCGCAACTGTCCGGGCGAAACCTCCTGCAATATCAGAATTTTGAGGACAAAGCAGCGGGAGACCAGCACACAACGGTGACGGACGGCGTTCTGACTGTGAGCTTTTCCGCAAGCGAAACGGTTACATTTTCTGTAAAAGAGGCGGCAGACACAGCGCTGTGCAACCTGGCACGCGGAAAATGCGTTACAATTTCTGGCTACTACAAGATCGTAAAACCGTTTAAATCGTCCGCAGTTCGGCTTGCCCTAACCTACGGATACAAGTCTGGAGCAAACAACCAAACGCTATACTACACACACAACGCTGCCATAAAGGCGGACGAGGAGAGCACGGACTGGATATTCTACGAAAAGACCTACATAACCGAAATGCTGGACGAAGAACTCGTAAGAATGGGAATGGCGTGCGAGATCACACCGACAAAGGCAGAAACGGACGGCCAGATGCAGTGGAAAGACTGGACACTGAAAATATCCACACCAGTACAAAGCGGGACGGTGCGATCTAAGTTCGCAATGGATGCAAATTCCGTAACGATAGACACAGGTCGCTTAACCTTTAACAGCAACACGATTGTAATAAACAGCACAAACTTTAAGCTGGACGGCAACGGCAATGTGACAGTAAAGGGATCGTTTGAATCTGGAAACGAACAAAGCGGGGGCTATGTAAGCATTAAGAACGGGAAACTACAAATTAAGTACGACGGCGACGTAAACCTGTTCTTTGACACGACAATATCCGGCAAGGGATACGGAAATATGCACATTTGCGGCCCCGGTGGGCAGGACGCAATAATACTACAGGCGCAAAAAGACGCGGGCAGCGGCCTATATCTGTTCAACAAAAATGGGGAATATAAAACTATAATCAACGGTGACGGATCTGCGAGATTCGGCGCTACTGTTTACATGAGCGGAGACTTGGCGCTACCAACAGATTATAACCATGTCTTATACATGAACAGATCAAAGCTCCTACCGTGCAAAGGACAAAATGCTCTTTACTGCAACTGGGTAAACGTGCGCGGAATTGACGGAAACGGATACTGGGTGCTGGCGGGATTTTTCGACTATAAAGGAACCTAAAGGAGGACAACTGTATGAAAATCGGAATCAACCTTGCAGCGGCAACGCTGCGCCAGAATGTCCACGAGCTGATCCTGTCCAGCAACTGCCCGGCGGTGATCGTTCGGGCAACGCTGGAGGACGAACTCCGGGCCGTCCGCGAATGGGAGGCCGAGGAAGTGAAGAAAGAACGCCAGCAGCTCCAGCAGCAGCTGGCAGAAGAAGAAAACACCCAGGCCCCGGCGGATCAGCCGGACGCCGCAACGGAACAGGAGGACTAAATGGCAAAGCTGCCCGTACTTATTACGCGAATTGTCATTGACGCCGGGGCCGAGAGAAAAAACTATCTTGTACAGGCAAAGCAGGGCGACAAGGCAACCCGCTTTGTGTCTGTGCTGATCGTCGAGGACGGCAAGGAGTACGCACCGCCCGCAGACGCTGATCTGATCGCAAATTTCCAGAAACCCGACGGAAAGTTTGCGTATAACGCCGCCAAAATCGACGACGGCAACCGCATTTTGGTGGAGCTGACAAACCAGGTGCTGGCCGTGTCCGGCGAGGTTGTTTGCGAGGTCGAAATCCGGGCAAAGGATAGCAGCCAGGTTTTGACCTCTTGCACCTTTACCGTAAAAGTGGGCCGCAGCAATCGCAACGAAAACGCGATCCTGTCCTCCAACGAAATGACCGCTTTCGACGCCAAGTGGGCCACGCTGAACTCCAGCATGGAGGAATACGCGACGGCGGAACGTCTCCGCGCTGAAGCTGAACAGAACCGCGTAAACGCTGAAAATGCCCGCGTAAACGCTGAAACCGCCAGAGAAAACGCGGAAAGCGCGCGAAATAATGCGGAAACCTCCCGCGCAAGTGCGGAAACCTCCCGCGCAAGTGCGGAAACCTCCCGCGCAAGTGCGGAAACCTCCCGCACAAAGGCGGAAACGGCCCGCCGGACGGCAGAGGGCAAGCGGGAGACAAACACCCAGGCAGCGATCAAGAACGCCCAGGACGCCACAAACAAGGCTGCAGAGGCTACGAAAAAGGCGGAGGCCGCGCTGGCAGACCAGGCAGAGCTGGAGCAGACTCTGGAGGACTGCAAGACGCTGAAAGGCCAGACAGAAACCGCCGCAAGCAATGCTGCGGCCTCTAAGGCGGCGGCGGAGAAAGCCCAGAAACAGGCGGCAGCAAACCAGAGCGCCGCCCAGAACGCCCAGAAAGGTGCAGAACAGGCCCAGCAGACCGCAGCGGGCAATCAGACCACCGCAGAACAACAGGCAACCCTGGCGGGCCAGGAGCGTGCCAAGGCGGAGGCGGCGGCCAAGACCGCAGAGAGCTGGACGCCGGACGGCGCAGTAGACGCGATTTGGGCGGCCCGTCTGGACGGCACAAACACCGCCGAAATTTTCCAGCAGTACGCCGCCGCACTGTCTGCCCAGGGCGTGGACGTGGACACAATCGTGCGCCGCTGGTTTGCTCTGGTGTGGGATAACAACACCTACGGCACGAAACTGTATAAGTTTGCGACCAGCGCCACGCCGGACGGCGAACTGATCCAGGCGTCCGCCGAACTGGGCGCAGCCAAACCCGGCACAAACTCCACCGCCGCCGTCGATCCCTATTTCCCGCGCGGCGCGTTCTGGGCGGTAGAGGTCGCCTACGAGATCGAGAACAAGGAACCCGTCGTCAAGGCTGTGGCGGGCGTCAACGGCGTGGATCGCGCCACGCTGCTGTCCGGCAAGTTTGGTATGGTGGGCGTCGCCCAGAAAACAGGCTGGGTGTGCGACACTGCCGACGATAATTATTATTATCACTATTACCGCGCCGCGCCCGCTTATTTCCTGGCCGACGCGAACGCCTACAAGCCGCTGCCGGAAGGTGTGGCGGTAGACGGTAGTCTCCGCCCGTTTGTGATCCACGCTAAGTATATGGCGGGCCGCGACGCCGACGGCAAGCTCACCAGCGCGTCCGGCCTGGCAGTTGTGAATTTTATCAGCATGGACGGCCAGCGCGCCGAGTGGAAGAAGCGCGGCGCGGACTACTGCGGTATCTGCGGCTGCGATCTGGCGTTCCGTATGCGCATGTTTTGGGCAAAGTACGCCAAAAAAGGCAACTCCGGCACGCTGGAGGGGTGCAGCAGCTACAGCTACCAGTACAAGGCCGCCGTGTCTGAAACTGGCGTGACCCGCGTTATTATGACCGCCGCCCAGGCAGACTCCTACCTGGTGGGCAGCACCGTGTCCGTCGGTGACGTGGGGACGGGAACCTCTACGGATCGCGGCGTTGCCTCCATGCGCGCGAAAGCCGACAAGGTGCGTATTTTGAGCATTGAGGACGTGACCATGGACGGCACGGCCTACAAGGCGCTGAACCTGGACACGGCGACACCGTTCGACACCGAAAAGGACAAGACCATAGTTTCGACCATGCCCTGGCACAGCGGCAGCTGCGACAACGTCCAGGGCGCGGACGGCAGCCCCACCAGCTGCACGTCCGGCAAGGAACCCTACGTTCTCCAGCTGCTGGAGTGCCAGCCGGGCGCGTATGCAATCAGCGCCGACCAGCTGACCGAGCAAGTGCTGGACGATACCGCCTACACCCACAGGCTGGTATTTTTCCGCCAGGCTGCCCAGATCGCTACGTCCATTACTGCCAACGCAGTGCGCTCTCCTATTGTGCTAACAATGCCCACGACCCAGACGGGCCAGTGGATGTACGAGAAAGACGTGGAAATCGACGCGGACGGCAATATGTACCCTGTGAGTGCTGGCTCTGGTGCAAGCTCTACAAACGGCTGCCGGGCTGCCGTCTTTGTGCCTGCCGCTGGCTCCCGCGTCCATGCGTGGTGGGCCTGGTTTGCGCTCGGTGACGGGGGCTCCTGTGGCCTGTCGGGCGGTTCCGCGAACTGTTGGACGGGCTACGCGTTTTGGCACGGCCTGTGTGGCGCTTGTGGCTCCGGGGCAAATAGGGGTGAATATGCCGGGGCCTGACCCGGCATAGAGGGGACAGCGTCCCCTTTTAGGGGTGCGCAGCGTGTCACCGGGCTGCCGTCTATGTGCCTGCCGCTGGCTCCCGCGTCAATGCGTGGTGGGCCTGGAATGCGCTCGGTGACGGGGGCTACTGTGGCCTGTCGGGCGGTTCCGCGAACTATTGGACGGGCTACGCGTATTGGCACGGCCTGTGTGGCGCATTTGGTTAAATTTATCGCTTTTTATTGCGCTGTACACCGCGCCCGGCAGACAGCCGGGCCTGTGCTGCCACTATGGCAGCATGAACCATGCGGACGAAATCCGCAAAAATTGAGTGGAACCGGCACGGGGCCAACTGTGAGGAAAAACACGGGCGGCCCCGCGACGCGGAAAGACCGCGCCGGGGGCTAGTAGAATAGGCAAAAAGCCGAAACCGAAAGCTCCTGCGCTCAACCAAAAGCAGACAAGGGGGCCGAGGTACGAAAACATATTGCAAAAAGATTGATATATCCGACCCCAAGCAGATAGAAAACTTTGTATTTGAGTGTTTCAGCGGGAGGTGGAAAGAAAACGGCTTTATAAATTTGCTGATACGTTACGGCGGCATGACAAAGGAACAGGTACTGGCCGACGCAAAAGCCCAGGACTATAACAGGCAGATCCCGGCAACAGCTGGCGTCGCCGCGGAGATCGCGCGCCGGATCAGAGCGCGCGATCTGAACCTGCGACCACTGCGGACATTCCAACGCCGTGACGGTCTAAGCGGAAAACTGCGCGATCTTTGCCAGGCCACTGCGATGCAGCAGTGTATGGACTATGTGGCCGTGGGCGCACTGCGCGAACTATTCCACGCCAAAATCAGCCCGTTTCAATGCGCCAGCATACCGGGCAGGGGCCAAAAGTACGGAAAGCGCCACCTGGAAAAGTGGATCAGACGCGACAAGCTGGCGCGCCACGTCCGCAAGGGCGACATAAAGAAATGCTACGCAAGCCTGACGCCGGACAAAACCATGGAGCTATTGCGCCGGGATATACATAAAAACCAGACGCTGCTGTGGTTTGTGGGTGCGCTGCTGGAAACGCACAAGTGCGTAACAACCGGGCTGGCGATAGGTTCCTACCTGTCGCAATGGCTCTGCAACTACGCGCTATCCTACCTCTGCCGCTATCTGGAGGGCATGGAGAAAATCCGACGCAAGCGTGACGGAACGGCACAGCGCCAGCGAATAGTCCGGCATTGCCTCTTTTATATGGACGATTTTGTGATAATCGGAACCCGCGCCGCCGACATGGACAAGGCCATGAAACAGGCCACGATCTGGGCGGCGGAGAACCTGGGAATAACCATAAAACCAGACTGGGGAAAGATTGACCTAAAGGCCGGGGCAGTCGATATAATGGGCTTTGTGGTAGGATATAAGGGAACCAGAATACGCCGCCGAATATACCGCAGAATCCGGCGGCAATTTCTAAGGGCGGCCCGCGATCTGCAAAGCCTGGGATATGTGCCGCACTGGCGCGCCCGGAAGATAAGCAGCTACAAGGGCTATTTCAAACACACGAACACCAGGACAGCAACACGGCGGCTCGACGCCTGGACGATCTGCAAAGCCGCGCAAAAATCAGTTAGCTATGTGGACAGAAAGACCGCACAGCAAAGAAAGGAGTTAAAAGCAGCATGAAACAGACCGCATATTTCAGTGAGAAGCCGGACGTCGTAACCGTCTGCGTACTCCCCACCGGGGCCTCTGACGTGTGGCTGCGCCGCAACATCGTGGAGAAGCAGATCGCGGACACCACCGACGGCGAGGCCATGACCCAGTGGGAGTGCGAGGAAGTCTACGCCCGACACGGCGAGAAACTGACCCCGGAGATCGTGCAGGAGCGTTTCGACGACTACTGGGCCGTGGGCGAGAACTGGCCGGAGGCAAGCCCCGATCAGCCCAGTGACCACGAGCGCCTGGTGGCCCTGGAGGCCGCAATGGTCGATATGCTCCTGGGCGGAGGTGACGACGATGTATAAATTTATCAAAATACAGTACAGGCTGCACGCAATCACCGAGGCCCAAGTCTGGCAGATGGCCGACGCGGGCCGGATCACCGAGGCCCAGGCCCAGAAAATCACCGGGAAACCGCGCCCGGCCCAGGAAGCAAAGCAGGAAGCACAGGAGGCATAAATGAAAATTTACGGCATTGACGTGTCCCACCACCAGGGGGCGATCAACTGGCAGCGCACAGCCAGCGAACTGCGCCGCGTGAACGGCGGCAGCAATCCGGGCTTTGCCCTGCTGCGCGTGGGCTATTCAGCGCGCCACGGCAAGGGCGGACTGTACACGGACGGCCAGTTCCTGGCAAATGTCCAGGGCTGCGAGAAGTACGGCGTCCCGATGGGCGTATATTTCTACTGCTACGACAAGAGCGCAGCTGCAGCCCGTCTGACCGCGCAGCAGGTCGTCAAAATGCTGGCGGGCCACAAGTGGGACTACCCGATCTACTACGATGTGGAATATGAACCATTTAACAAGAGCTGCGGAAAGGCCACCAACACGGCGATCATCCAGGCCGCGCTGGAAGTTCTGGAGGCGGCGGGCTACTATGCCGCCGTCTATTGCAGCCGGGACTTTTTCCTCAACTACACCAACCTGTCCGCGCTGTCTGGCTTTGATAAGTGGGAAGCCGCCTACACGGCCACCGACACCGCAGCAGTACAGAACGGCCTGTGGCAGTACAGCAGCAGAAACGCGCTGAAAATCGCGGGCTTTGGCAACAGCCTGGACTGCGATGTGTGCTACAAAGACTACCCGGCAATCATGCGCCGGGCGGGGCTGAACGGCTACGCAAAACAGGCGACCAATACCAACACCCAGACGCCCGCAGCACCTGCTGCAAGCCGCTACCAGTTCTCCCTGGGGCCTGTGTCCAGCGGCGACAAAGAACCCATTGAAATTGCATTGCTGCCGATTGTGCAGCACTTGAAACTGGAAAAGCTGTACAGCTGCCAGGCCGTCGAATAAAAGGAGGACAAGACAATGGCAAAGCGGATCATCGACTACTACAACCTTTTTATGGGCGCTGCGGTAACTATCGCCGCCGCGATCCTGGGCGAACACTGGTATTTGTTCGCCGCGTTCCTGGCTCTCAACGTCGTGGACTGGCTCACGGGCTGGTACAAGGCCAACAAGCAGGGCGTCGAAAGTTCCAAGGTGGGCTTAAAGGGAGCGCTCAAAAAGCTGGGCTACTGGGCCGTCGTGGCCGTGGCCTTTGAGCTGGCGGGCTGCCTCCAGGCTCTTTGCGTTGATATGCTGGGCTTGCAGCTGGACTGGCTCCTGCTGCTGGGCTGGTGGGTGCTGGCCTCTCTGATCGTCAATGAGGCCCGCAGCATTTTGGAGAATCTGGTCGAAATGGGCTACGATGTGCCGGACTTTCTGGTAAAGGGGCTGGCGGTAACTCAAAAACTGATCGAGACAAAGAACCCTGCCGCCAACCTCACCGACACCGAAAAGGAGGACTAAATCATGGCAGCAAAGAAAGAAAACGACCTGATCCAGGCGGCAGTGGCCGCGCGCATGGCAGGTAAGACGGTAAACGCCGACGAGCTGGCCGCACAGCTGCCGGAGGGTGTCGAGGCCGTGCCGGAGTACAGCGTGGAGGACAGCAAGGAGAAGCTGCTGGAAATCGCTGCGCAGCTGGGCGTCGAGATCAAGAAGAACGCCAGCAAGGCGCAGATCGTCGCCGCCCTGGACGCGGAGATCGCAGCCCATACCGTAGAAGGCGAAACCGCCGACGCGCTGCTAGCCCAGAAACAGACCCAGGACGCCGAGAACGCCGCAGACGATACCGAGGACGCCGACACGGAAAACGACGCACAGGACGGCGCACAGCCTGTGCAGGAGGGTGAAAAACTCCACGGCTATGTGCTGACGATCCACCACGGCTACACCAACCTGCGCCGCACCCCCACCAAAGACGACGACAACGTGGCCCAGCTGGTGGAGAGCGGCAAGCGTCTGGAGGTGGAGGCCCGCGTCCAGGGCGCGGACGGCCAGCCGTGGTTTAGGCTGCTGTCCGGCCTCTACATTGTGGACGACCCCGCCGTAACCTCCTACGGCGAAGTATAAACAACAAAGCCCAGGCTGTGCGCCTGGGCTTTTCTTATGCTAGCAAGCTCCGAGTGTTGAGAAAATAATATTTTTTATCTATTTTACATTGACAAAATATATTATTTGTGCTAATATATAGACACAGAAACAAACAAGCACACAACAGGAGGAAACAAAAAAATGACAAAGCCCATTGAACACGTTGGTTTTTTCTTTGAATCCCGCATTCCCGTTTACCTGCTTGGCGGTCACTACTACGCCGCGGACGGATGGAACGGCGAGGAATACCTCGACAGCTGGGAGTGTTCAGAGTTCAAGCACGGCACTGGCTACGGTGTCGTGCCCGGTTCGGGCTGCACCTTGCGCCCTGTCTACGCATGGCAGGCAGACGGCATTGACCTAGACCTCTTAGACGAATCTTCCGCAGATTTCGAGGACGCTATCCAGATTGTAGGCTTTGACATTGTTTGATCCCGAACGCAGGAGAATTCCACCATGAAAAAAATTATAAACGGCTCTCGCTACGATACAGAAACGGCAAAGCGCCTGGGACGGTGGGAAAGCGGGCCGGACATCCGGGACTTGTTACACTATTCCGAAACGCTGTACCGCACAAAGTCCGGTAAGTATTTCTTGCACGGCGAGGGCAGCCACGGTACTACATACGGGAACAGCCAGAACGGCGAACAAATTATACCAATAGCAGAGGACGCTGCCAAAGCGTGGGCAGAGGAACACATGGACGGCGACGACTACGAGGCAACCTTTGGAGCCGTTGGCGACGATATAACCCAGGTGGCCGCCTACCTAAACAGTAGTCTGCTGAATAAGTTGGACGCCTACAAAGTAGAGCATAATATGAGCCGAAACGAAATAATTATTGCTGCGCTGCGCGCCTATCTGTGACGCGCTTACAGCGAAACAACAAAGCCCAGGCTGTGCGCCTGGGCTTTTCTCTACCTATTTATAATATTGTATTAAGCACACGCACCGAGTGGAACGAGGAGCTCGAGGAGCTGCCGCCCCGCTATGAGGAGTACAAGGCCGCACTGGCCAACAAATGACGACCTGATTTATCTGTAACAAAACGGGGCGGGTCCTGCCCGCCCCTGACATAGGAGGATCACTATGGGACTTATCAGAGCTGCAATGGGCGCTGCTGGCGGCGTTATGGCCGACCAG
>OLPS01000670.1_pt1 | contig 41438 bp, 36 predicted proteins | sample 1673071 | NCBI WGS metagenome assembly OLPS01 (sample SAMEA3136752, study PRJEB25190) | human gut metagenome | reverse complement strand
CGGTGACCCACTTCTGGTTCGGCTTTTCGGCGCGGAAGTCCCGGTTTAACAGATTCGGCGCAATTTTGCCAACTTCACCCTTGTAAGAACGATACTTCTTCCTCCTGACACGGCAAACTAAACCCAGCTCCTTCATAAGCCGCTGGACAGTCTTGTGATTCAGGAGAAAATTGCGCTTGTGAAGTTCTGTTGTAATGCGGCGATAGCCGTATCTTCCTTTGTTTTCGTGGTAGATGGCCGTGATCTCCGCTTTGACAGCTTTATACTTATCTGAACTGTTCATCCGCTTCAGATGATAGTAGAAAGTGGCACGGGGCAGTTGAGCGATTGAGAGAAGAATATCCAGAGAATGTCTTTGCCTCAGCTTTTGAACTACCTGCGTTTTCTGCGCTGGCGTCGCTCGTCTTCCAAAACCAAGGCTTGCAAGTTTTTTAGGTAATCGTTCTCCGCACGCAGTCTCTGCACTTCGGCTAGCAGATCTTCTTCCACCTGCTTCGGCAACTGCTTTGGCGGACGGCCTTTGCTGCTGCGGCCACGCCGTTCGCTGGCTAACCCTTCCGGCCCTTCTTCCAGATAAATGCGTTCCCAACGCTCTATAATTTTATGGTCGTTAATTCCAAATTCCTGCATCGCTGCATAGATACTCAGATGTTCTTTTTTCATCGTTTCTACAACCATTCTCTTGAATTCCGGCGTATATCGTTTGTTTGGTACTCCTTTTGGCATAGCAAAACACCCCACTTGTTAAATAGTATATCATACTGTCTAACAAATGGGGTGCTGTTCAGAATACAGACAGGGGAATTTTTCTATTTATTGGTTATGCTCCGTTTTAATAGCTGCGCAGGGCATCGCACTGACCGCGCAGGATACGCAGCGGCTCCACGGGGGTTTTGCCCACGCGCACTTCCACCACGGTAGCTTTGTCGGTGGTGCCAAGGGCATCGCCCTGGGCCACGATTGCACCTTTTTCTACCGTCAGCCTGCGCAGGCCATAGTAAATCGTCTTTACGCCCGCGCCGTGCTCGATCACCAGCGTATTGCCCACATTGGGCAATTTTTCCGCCAGCAGTACCTTGCCGCCCGCCGGGGCAATCAGGTCGCACCTGCCGGAAAGCACCACATTGATGCTGGTGCGGCCGGTACCGGTGTTGTTCTTGCGCTCGGTCTGGGTACGGTTGACATATTCGGTCAGGCCATACGGCAGGGTGACCTCCACCTTATCGCTGAACGGCGAAGCAAACCCAGTGTCCGCCCAGTAGATGGTATCCGATGCCGTATCCAGCAGGTCCAGCACCTCCTGCGGGGTATCATCCGCGCCGACATACGGTGTGACCAGCCTGGACTTGGAAGTATAATCCCGAAAAGATGCGGCGCTCTTGCTCACGTTCAGGGTAAGCTCCTGCACCTCACCGTCCACGGTGACCTTGATGGTATAGCTGCCAGGCTCGGTTTCGAGCGGGACCGCCAGGTAAGCCACCCAGCCATCGCCGGTCGTGCTGGCACGGAAGCCGGTATCCGGCAGTTCTGCCGTCAGGCTTGGCTTGGTATCCGTCTGCTGGCCCGTTACCTTTACGGCCACAACGCCACCCGGCGTAACAGCCTGGGTATTCAGCCGCACGGTAGCCTTAATCGTTACATCAAATGTGAACTCATAGGTCTGGTGGCCCGAAACTGTCGGCTCGCTCTGGTAACCCTCGCCGCTGCTGACCACCAGCTTGGCGGTGTAGCTGCCGGGCGTGGTAAAGCGGTAGGCGGCAAATTCCTGGGCACTGCCGCTGAACACTTCCTGCTTGTTCTCGTCTTTAACGGTCACTTCGGCGCTGCAGTCCGCCGGGGCCACCCGCAGCGTCATGGTGCCGCCGCCAAAATCAGATTCCAGCGCTGTGGGAGTGCTGGAAAGTGTCTCGGCATAGGTACGCTTAAGGTGGTTGCCTGCCACCGGCACCTGCCAATGGTACGCCACGGGGTCCAGCTGCTGGCCCGCCACTGTTACCGTAACGGCAGGAATCATATCCGGCGTGGCTTTTTTGTACAGCCAGTATATGCCGCCTGCGGCGATCATACCCGCCAGCAGCACCACCAGCAGCAGCCAGCCGATCAGCAGCCGCACGGCGCGGCCCACTTTGCTGTCAGTCGATTCCGGCGTATCTGCCTCTTTCTCCGCCTGTTCTGCTTCGGCATCCTCGATCTGTTCAATCGAAACCTGGACCGTTCGGGTGATCTCCGCCTTGCGCCGCTCTGCTGCAGCGCGCTGTTCCGGGGTCAGTTCCGGTTCGTCATTCTCCGGCTCCGGCGGCTCCGTGGCCTGGGGCAGCTGCGCGGCTTTGGGTTCCTGCACCGCCTTTTCCGGCATTTCCGGCGCGGCGGCTGCTTCAGCCGGTTCGGCCACAGCGGCAGGTTCCGGCGTTTGCGGTTTTTCCGGCGCTTCCGGGGGTTCCGGCCGGGGCTCAACATATTGCTGCGGTTTTGCTTCCGGCTTGGGGGTAGCCTTTTTGCGGCGGCGTTTGCCGCCTGCCTGCCCGCTGCGCGGCGCTTTGGGCTTGGCTGCCACCTGTTCCGGGGCGGCAGCTTCGGTCTGCTCGGCTTGTTCCGCCCGCGTTTTTGGTTCTTGCGGGGATTTTGTATTTTGGGGTTCGCTTTTTTGTTTTTGCGTGCCCGTTTTGCGGTGCGCAGTATTGCTATTGCTGGCATTGGGTTTGGCCATCCTGCCTCGCCCCGTGCCTGGAGCGGTTTTGCCCTGCGTGCGCTGCCCGCCCTTGGCTTTGGGTTTTGGCTGCTGCGCCGGCTCCATCGCAGTCTGTGTTACCTTCTCTTCGTCCATCGCTTTCTCCACCAACATTTGCGATTTATCGTTGCTCTAACTCTATTTTGTTACATTGTTTCGCGGTATAAAAGCCCGCTGCTGCCCGTCAGGGCGGCAGCAGGGTCAACGGACTTGCTGCCAATGCGCAGCTCCCAGATCAGGGTATGCTCCTCACTGGTGGTGCCCAGTTCTTCGCCGCGGGCAAGGCTCTGCCCACGCTGCACCTTTACGGCATCCAGCCCAAACAGATAGCTCTTAACCCCGCAGCCATGGTCAATCACCACGGTGCCGCCGGTCAGCGCCAGCGTTCCGGCGTACACCACAGTACCCGCCTGCGGTGCCGTAACGGCGGTACCCGCTGCGGCGTTATAATTGATGCCAGTTGCCCGGCCGGTAATGGTCCCATCGGTGCGCAGCCGCGCGCCGTAATCCGCCAGAATCGCACTGGGCACCGGCGAGGCAAAATTGCCCTGCCACAGCTTTTCGCTGCTGCCCTGTGTGTAAAGGGGCCAGATCGCATCTTTATATTCCGTTGCTGCGCCCGGTATGTCTGCTTCTGCGGCCACATCCACGGTTTTGGCCTCGCTCTGCATCACGCTCAGGGTCAGCTCCTGGGTCAGGCTGCCGCAGGTCACGGTCAGGGTATGGGGGCCGCCCTCGGCATTATAGGTTACCGGGATATAGCCCATATATCCACCGGTCACCGGGCGGAACCATACATCCCCCAGGTCGGTTTCCACGGTCGGCTCGCTGCCATCCAGAATGCCGGTAATGACCAGTGCCGCCACGCCGCCCTGGCTGACGCGTTCACTGCTGAGCACCGCCTTGGGCTGGATGTTCATGGTATAAGATGCACAGTACCGGTACCAGCCGGTGGCATCGCCGGGGTCCGCCGTGTTGCGGTAAGCGGTCAGGGTCAGCTCATAGCTGCCATTTTGGGGGTAAGCATACATCGCAAAGGCAGCGGCATCCCCCTGCACCACAACACTGCCGGTCGAATCTTTCAGCGTAAGGTTCGTGCGCTGCACCCAGTCCGGCAAAACCAGCTCCGGGGCAGCTTCCGTCATTTCGCCCAGCTTTTGCACCGTCAGGGTGCTGGGCTGTTCAAACGTGCGGTTCAGCACATTGCCCAGCACCGGCACACTCCAGTCATAGCCGATCGGTTCCAGTTCCGTATCGCCCAAAGTGGGGTGCTGCGTGGGAAGTTTGTCATCGCCCGTCATAGCGTACATGGCGTACCCGGCGCCGCCCAGCAGCACCGCCAGCATAACCACCACCATAACCAGCCACAGCAAGAGCTTTTTCATGGCGTTCCCTTTCCTTGGCACAGCAGAAAAATCGAAATTCAGTCTGATTTTATAGTCACTGCCGTCATTTTTCTTATTTTCAGCAGCGCCTTATGGTTTATCTGAGCTCTTTTTATCATTTAATAAGTATCACTACTGATTGCAAGAAACACGAACAGCCGGGCCGAAGCCCGGCCATTTTCACTTTTCTGCTGGCTGTTCCGGCTTATTCAGCATCGTCAGCAGCCTTTTCTTCGGCGGCTTCTGTCGGTTCATTGTCGATGGGCAGATATTCGTCGTCATCGTCATAATCATCGCCGTCATCGCTGTACAGCAGGCGCTCGTATTCGTCCAGTTCCTTTTCGCGGCGGCGCAGGTAGAGCGCAGCGGCAGTCAGGGCACCGGCAGCAGCAAACAAAAACGCCAGGATGGCACCAAAAGTGGATTTCTTCATCATAATACTTTTCCTCCGCGTATTCTAAAAGGGATGGGTCTGTAAAATATTATACCCGATTAACCGGGTGAATACAATCTTTCCCTTGTAAATTTTTCACACAAAAAGGTTCCGGTATCAAGGTGATACCGCGCCATTCTCCGCAGCATGGTCTCCGGAAAATTTCTTCACCTGCCAAAAGCCATGCCACTCTGCTTGCTTTTTATTCCGGCTGCCACTGGCGCATAATGCCCGCAAATGCGCTTGGCACCGCGTATTCCCCGTTCAGCTCCGCGCGGCTGGCCCAGACGCAGCCCTCCGGCGCCGGGCCTGCGGCTGTGCCGCAAAACCCGCTGATCTGCCAGATGCGATGGGTGAACACATGGCGGGTGCTTTGCAGCGGGGCCTGCCACTGCACACAAAGGCCAATGGTGCGCAACGCGCCGTCCAGTTCCGGTTGGGTCATGGCGGTACCCTCAAAGGCAAGGGGCTGCCACAGCCCGGCCAGCAGCCCTTTGGACGGGCGGCGCTGCAAAAGCACGCCCTGCGGCCCGGTGATCAGCGCGGCCGTGACCGGCACCAGCGTTTTTTCCGGCTTAGCCGTTTTGACCGGCAGCTGTTCGGCCCGGCCTGCAGCGCGGCCCTTGCACTGAGCAGCCAGCGGGCAGACCTCGCACTTTGGCGCACCGTTGGGCAGGCAGACCAGCGCCCCCAGTTCCATCAACGCCTCGTTATAAGGGCCGGGGCGTTCCTTGGGCATTTCTTCCAGCACACGGGCTGTGAACTCGCGCTTGGTTGCAGGTTTGGTAATATCGGCAGAGCTATTATCCAGCCGGGCAAATACCCGCAGCACGTTGCCGTCCACCGCCGGGGCTGGGATGCCAAATGCAATGGAGGCAATAGCCCCAGCCGTGTAATCCCCAATGCCGGGCAGAGCGCGCAGGGCGGCATAATCTGCGGGAAGCTGGCCGCCGTACTGCCGGCAGACGATCTGCGCCGCCTTTTGCATGTTGGCCACCCGGCTGTAATACCCCAGCCCCTGCCACAGCTTGCGCAGCTTGTCCGGGTCGCAGGCGGCAAGGGCGGCGGGGTCCGGCAGTTCGGCCACAAAACGCTCGTAATAGGGCAGTGCCGCCGAGACGCGGGTCTGCTGGAGCATGATCTCGCTGACCCAGATATGATATGCCGAAGGCTCCTGCCGGAAAGGCAGGAGCCTTCGATTCAGTTCAAACCATTGGATCAGCGGTTCGCTGACCGCTCCCATTAAAAACCGCCGCAGGTGCGCGGGAAGGCAATGACGTCACGGATGTTGGGGATGCCGGTGACATACATCAGCAGGCGCTCAAAGCCCAGGCCGTAACCGGCATGCTTTACGCTGCCAAAACGGCGCAGGTCCAGGTACCAGTCATAATCTTCGCGCTTCAGGCCCAGTTCATCCAGGCGGGCCAGCAGCACATCCAGGCGCTCCTCACGCTGGGAACCGCCGATCAGCTCGCCAATGCCGGGCACCAGCATATCGGCGGCGGCAACCGTCTTGCCGTCCTCGTTCATGCGCATATAGAATGCCTTGATCTCTTTGGGATAATCGGTAACAAACACAGGCTTTTTGAACACCTGCTCGGTCAGGTAGCGCTCGTGCTCGGTCTGCAGGTCAATGCCCCAGCTTACTTTATACTGGAAGTTGTCATCGTTCTTTTTCAGCAGTTCGATGGCATCGGTGTAGCTCACGCGGGCAAAATCGCTGTTGGCAACCAGCTCCAGACGCTCGATCAGGCCCTTATCAAAGAACTGGTTGAAGAATGCCAGCTCGTCCGGGCAGTTATCCAGCAGGTAGCGGATGACATACTTGGTCATGGCCTCGGCGGTGTCCATGTAGGTATTCAGGTCAGCAAATGCCATTTCCGGCTCAATCATCCAGAACTCTGCGGCATGGCGGGTATCATAGCTCTTCTCTGCGCGGAAGGTGGGGCCAAAGGTGTAAACCTTGCCCAGGGCCATTGCCATGGCCTCGGCTTCCAGCTGGCCGGAAACCGTCAGGTTGACCGGGCGCTTGAAGAAGTCCTTGCTGTAATCCACCTTGCCGTCCTCGGTCTTGGGCACATCGTTCAGGTCCAGGGTAGTAACCTGGAACATCTCGCCTGCGCCTTCGCAGTCAGAACCGGTAAAGATGGGGGTGTGTACATAGGTAAAGCCGTTCTTGTGGAAGAACTCATGCAGGGCATAAGCGGCCTGGCCGCGCACACGGAACGCAGCGTTAAAGGTGTTGGTGCGGGGGCGCAGGTGGGTCAGGGTGCGCAGGTAATCCATGCCCATCTTGTTTTTCTGCAGCGGGTAATCGCTGCCGCAGGTGCCCAGCACCGTAACGGTATCGGCGTTGATCTCAAACGGCTGCTTAGCGTTGGGGGTCAGCACCAGGGTGCCGGTCACTTCAAAGCTGGTGTACAGGCCGGATTTTGCAACCTCGGCATAGTTTTCCAGCTTGTCCGCCTGGAAAACGATCTGCACGGGCTTATAGCAGCTGCCGTCTGCCAGAGAGATAAAACCGATCTTTTTAGAATCGCGCACGGTTTTTGCCCAGCCGCAGACAGTAACTTTGGTACCATCCGCCGGGGTAGCCTTATAGAGCGATGCAATTTCAACTCGTTCCATGTGTTCCCACTCCTAAAATGCAAATGTAGGGGGTGTATCTGAAAACAAAGAAAATGACGACTATTTCGCAAGCACATGCCGGATTCAAGGCTTTTTAACGCGGAATCCGGCTGCGATTGTAGAAATAGGCTAAATTTTCGACTTTTCAGCTACACCTAGATAAAATGTATTATAACGTGTGATGCTTAAAAAGTAAAGCGCTTGTTATTTGCGGCGCTTTTTGCTCTTTTTGCGCAGGGCCGGCACGGCCCAGATGGCCGCCAGCAGCACCACTCCTGCCGCACTGAGCGCTGCCCCCGCGGTAAGACCGGGCGTTTTGTAGGTAAACGCCACCGTATGGCTGCCGGGTTCCAGCGCCACGCCGAGGAAAGCCGTATCTGCCCGCAGCACTTGGGCCGGGGTACCGTCCACCGTCACGCTCCAACCAGTAGAATACGGCAGCTGCACCACCAGCACGCTGCTGCGGGTGGTGGTGATTTCTCCACCCAGGCTGTTGGTGCCAAGGGTCACATTCTGCAGGTTTTCGGCCCCAAGGTTCTCCGCACGGGCCGCAACGGTATCCAGCTTCTGGCATTCCACCGCCAGGCGGTCAAACTGGTAATAGCCCGCAAAGGGCAGTACAATCGTGATCTGCTGCAAGGGTTCATCACTGGTGCCAAAGTTATACACAAAGTCATGCCGGCCGCAGTAATACTGGCTGTTGGGGCGGTTATACTCAATGCGGCCCTCACCAATGTTGCTGAGCAGGCGCAGATAGACACTGTCCTTGCGCCAGAAATGCGCATACTGCTTTTGCAGGCTGCGGCGGTCATGGGCGCTTATGGCGCTCAGTTCTTCTTCGCTCATCGCATCCAGCGGGCTGGTGGCTGTGTACTGCATGCCCTGCACCACAAAGGCGGTCTCACAATCCGCCACCGGCTGGGCAATGGTCAGGGTAATGCGCCCGCCGTCCTGCGGGGCATAGTAGGTGGTTTCATCCAGCTGCTGCACGCCGTCCAGCTCCATTTCGGCTGCGGGGCTTACCGTATCGCCGGTCAATTCCGCTTCGGGCAGCAGGGCGGTTTCTTCCAGCACTACGCCGTCCAGCAGGGCATCCTGCTTTTGCAGCGGGGTCAGGGCGTCATAGGTTTCGCGGCTGATCTGGTTTTGCGCCGTATAGCCGATGGGCAGCGCCGCCGTATTGGGGTAAACCGCAACCGTGCTGCCGCCGATTTCCGCTGCCTGCACGGCCTGGCTGTCAAATAAGGCGGGCAGTGCCCCGGTGGAATCCGGTGCGCAGAGGGCGTATTTCACGCCGAACAACGTTTCCAGCGGGGTGCGGTTCTGCAGCCCGCGGTAATCATATTCCACCGGGGTGTTCTGCCCCAGTTCCCGGAACAGGCTGGAAAGGTAGCTGTTGTTCAGGCTGAAAAAGTACCCGGTGCCATACACATCCAGCAGCATGGGACTGTTGATCGGCTCGTTCACCAGCGAGTCATACCGCCAGTAGCTTTGGTCCTCCATCAGATGCAGGGTCACGGCGGGGTTGTCCTGCACGGTGGTGCTCCAGGCGTAACCGGCGGGGCGGTACTCGTTCACGGCATCGGCTTCCTCAATGCCATAGTAGCCGCCAAGGTTCATCACCACGCCAAGGCAGCAGCCCGCCAGTAAAACAGCCTGCACACCGCGGCGGCTGACACCATCTGCCGCCAGCACAAACACGGCCAGCAGCACCAGCAGCAGCGCGCCCAGCAGGGCGGTCTCCGTGCGGCCCTGCTTGACGCAGAACGCCACCACGCAGTAAACTGCCAGCAACGCAAACAGGTTGCGCTTTTCCTTCGGCTCAAACGCCGTTATGCCGGGGCAGACCCGCGCCAGGATAAAGGCTTCCAGCATGGTGAACGCCCACACCCAGCGGTTGGAAACGTAAGAAATCCCGTTCAACACACTGCCCGCCTGCGGCACCAGCAGCAGGGCCAGCAGACCCAGCCACGCGCACTTGAGCACGGTGTTCTGCCGCGGCTTGGCAAACAGCACCAGCACACCCAAAAACGCCGCCGAGGTCACCCCCGCATAGGTAGAGTAAGCATCATACCCCATGCCGGTGGTCATGTTGGCCAGCAGCTCAAAAAAGCGGTAGAACGGGTAAGGCGCGGTTTCCCGCGTTAAGCCAAAGCGAGCGCTGCCGAACAGCTCCTGCGCGGTGGGCAGCAGGGTGACGGCTGAAATTGCAATGCCCACCAGCGCAAACCCGATGAACTTTGCCAGCAGCGGCGGCAGGGTGCGCAGGTTTTTGGCCCCGTACCGCTTGCTATACACCGCAATGGCGTACAGCACCAGTAGCACCGCAGCCATATAAAAGAACAAAAAGTTGGAGAGTGCCGTCAGCGCAATGGCGGCAATGTACAAAACCGGGCTGCGGCCCTCAAACAGATCATCCGCTCCCAGCAGCATCAGGGGGAAGCAATACATCGGCACCAGGAACACCGGTTCGATCAGCCCTGCCTGGATGGGCCACGCACTGAACACATAGGCCAGCGCACCCAGCAGGGTGCCAAAGCGGCTGTTGCCATGGCGGCGGCTGAACGCCATAAAGGCCAGCCCCGCCAGGTAGAGCCGCAGCACGATCAGGCCCTCCAGCAGCTGCTCGGTCCACCGGCCGGGCACAAAGGCTGCCAGCAGGTCCAGCGGGTCGCCCAGGCCGTAATAGCTCAGCGTGGTAATGATATCCGCACCGTAACCGATGGAAAAATCCCAGGTGGGCACCGCCGCGCCGGTCAGCACACAGCGCGCGGCCTGCCGCAGCCAGCGGCCATAATAGACCAGAAACGGGTAATGCTGCTTGAGGGTATCGCCATATTGGATAAAGCTCTGCCCGTTCAGCGCAAAAATAGCAGCCCAGATGCCCATCAACAGGGCAAACAGCGCCGTATAAGCCAGCACCAGCGCCCCGCGGCCCTGCCTGTGGCCCGGTGCGTGGATCAGGATGGTGTTCTGCATGGTATCCTCCTGCGGGGCGGGTGGTGTTCCACCCCGGTTTTTATGGCAGTCCCGCATCGTTCCGGATGCCGTCCGCCGGGAATCATGCGGTGCTGCCTTATCTTTGTCCAGTATATTCTATTTTGTTTTGCGTTGCAAGGGCGTTTTGCCGCGGTTACACGCTGCCGTCAAACAGGGCTGCCAGTGCCTTTGCCGCGTACTGCCCGGCCCGTACTGCCTGCTGCACCGTGTTGGCGTGGCCGCCTATTTCGATCAGCAGCGCACCGGGGCTGACATCCTGATTATAGAACCGGTACCCGCACAGGACCGGCCGGGTCAGGCCGGGGTACAGCATTTCCATGCGTTCCTCCCACTTGGCGGCAAAGCAGAGGTTCAGCCGCCAGTTGGGCAGCTGGACGGTGCCGCCGTTATTGCACCCGGCAATGATCATGACCTGTGCAGTCGGCTGGCCGTCCAGCGTTGTCAGGGGGCGCACACGGGCAGCGCCGCTTTCCATCGCGTCGCGGTGTACATCCAGCACCACTTTGATGCTGGGGTATTCTTCCAGGTAGCGCCGCGCTGTCTGGGCGCTGCGGGCGTAACTTTCGGTGTAGCTGGGGGAATCATGCAGGGTGGTATCGTGCAGGGTGGTGATCCCGGCATCGTTTAGCACTTTGGTCATTGCCTCCCCCACCGCGCACATGTTCAGGGTGGTATCTTTGGTGCGGGCGGTAAAGTCGGGGTCATACACCGGGGTGTCCCAGGTCTGGTAGGTTTCCGTTGCGTGGGTGTGCAGGATCAGCACCTGCGGGTCCGGGCTGCCGGGGGTAACGGTAAAGGACAGCGCTCCCTGCGCCGCGGAGGCAATGGTTGAATCTGGTTCATCCGTTGCATTTTTGATACTGCCCGCCGCAAGGGCAATATATCCCTGCCCGCTGCCCTGGCCGAAAGTCCGGTCAAGGATGGGCGCTGTCGTCTGCACCCCCGGCGGTATGGTAATGGTTGGGGCCGGGGTGGCTTCCGGTTCCGCCGTGGGCTGCGGTGTGGGGCTGGGGGTTGGCTGGACGAATGGTTCCGGGGTGGGCTGCGGCGGTGATTCCGATGATTCTGCCAGGGCGGCAGCTGGCTGGGCCTGCGGAGGTTCCACCCCTGCCTGCTGCCAGAGCGTGAACGCCGCGCCGGGCGAACAAAACAGCAGGGCCAGAACCCTGCCGCCGGGCACCACACGCAACGCCAGGGCGCTGCCCGCTAACGCCGCGGTGCACAGCAGCGCACCCAGCACACGGCCCGCATTGCGCATGGCAAACACCCCCTTGCGGAATAGATATGCCCCCACCGCCGGGCAATATGCCCCCAGCCATGCCTGCCCGCCCCGCAAACATTGCAATATTAGCGCCAAACACGAAAAAAATTTATAAAAACACTTGCAACCGGCCAAAATATATGCTAGTATAATTTGTACTGTTATGGGTAAACCAAGGAGGTGGAACGAATGCCTAATATTAAATCTCAGAAAGACCGCGTTGCTCAGTCCAAGAAAGAGGCTGCACACAACAAGGCCATCAAGTCCAACCTGAAAACAGTTGTCAAGAAGGCAGACGCTGCCATCGACAGCAATGCCGAGAACAAGGATGCCGCCATCAAGGTCGCTGTTTCTGCTCTGGACGCTGCCAAGAACAAGGGTGTCATTCACAAGAACACTGCCGCCCGCAAGATCAGCCGTATGGCTAAGCGCAACAACAAGGCCGCTGCTGCAGAATAAGATTGCATGAACAATGCCCGCCGGTTTTTATCGGCGGGCATTTTCATTTGTATATTGGTTCTTGGCACATATTCGCCGGTTTAATTCTGGTCCTTGCTTTTGCCCACCAGCGCGGCCAGCAGGGCAAACACCAAACTGGCGGTAATTCCACCCGCCGCTGCGCCAATGCCGCCGGTGAACACACCGGGCAGCCCAATTTCATCCACGGCCTTCACCACACCCTGGGCCAACAGATGCCCGAACCCCAGCAGCGGCACACTGGCCCCAGCCCCGGCCAGCTTTACCAGCGGGTCATACAGGCCAACGGCGCTCAGGATAACACCGGCCACCACATAACCGGTCAGGATGCGGGCGGGGCTCAGCTTGGTGTAATCAATCAGCAGCTGCCCCACCACGCAGATGGCGCCGCCCACCGCAAATGCCCACAGATAATTCATGTGTTCCCCTCCTCTTCCGGGCAGCCAAGCTCCACGCAATGCGCAATGCCGGGGATGCTTTCCCCCTGCAAAAAGGTTGTCTGGCTCATTAGCGCCCCGGTGGAAAGAAAGAGCACCCGCCGCCAGCGCCGTTCCACCAGCCCCGGCAGAACATGCGCTGCCAGCACTGCAGCACTGCACCCGGCCCCGCTGCCGCCCGCCTGCACATTCTGGGCGGCAACATCATACAGCAGGCATCCGCAGTCCTGGTGGTTCTCCACCGGACAATCAGCTTTGTGCATCAGCTCATGCAGCAGGGTGCTGCCAACTTCACCCAAATCACCGGTAAAAATGGCGTCAAAGTCCTGCTGGGTGGTGCCGGTGTCCGCAAAGTAGTGCAGCAGCGTTTGGGCCGCCGCGGGTGCCATCGCGGCCCCCATGTTGTTGATATCCTTGACCCCTGCATCACACACCCGCCCAATGGTAGCTGAAAGTACCGGCACGCCCGCGGCCCCACTGCCCCGCACCAGGCAGGCCCCGGCAGCGGTAGCAGTCCACTGGGCGGTCGGGGTGCGTTTGCCGCCATATTCCAGCGGGGTGCGGAACTGCCGCTCCGCCGCGCAAAAGTGGCTGCTGCTCATGGCGAGTATTTCATGCGCATAGCCAGCTGCCGCGCAGAGGGCCGCCAGGCACAGCGCTTCCGCCATGGTGGAGCAGGCACCATACAGCCCGGCAAAGGGCACCCCCAGCTGGCGCATGGTGTAATTACTGGCGGTGCACTGGGCCTGCAAGTCCCCCGCGAAGGCAAGCTCCACCTGCTGTTTGGTAATGCCCGCTTTGCGCAGGCAATGGCGGGCGCAGCGCTGCTGCAGCATGCTTTCGGCCTGCTCCCAGCCGGTGCAGCCCTCGGCATCAAAGCCCGCATCCTGCACCAGCTCATCAAAGCCCTGTGCCAGCGGGCCTTCGCTCTCTTTTTTGCCGCCCACGGCGGCCCAGGCCGCCAGCACCGGCGGGTGCGGGAATATTACGGTATCGCCCCTTCGTATCGGCATAACAGGCAATCCCCTTTCCGGTTTGTTTGGGCTTAGTGTGCCGCAGCGGGGCAAAAAATATGCGCAGGGCAGCCAAAGCAGCGCCCTGCGCGATGATTTTGGGGTCAAAACTTATTCATCGCCCAATACACCAGCCCCCACACCCAGGAAGCCAGTGTGCCGAACGCCAGCACCGGGCCCGCGATGGTAAAAATTTTAGCGCCAACGCCCGTTATCCAGCCTTCGGCCTTGAACTCCACCGCCGGGCTGACCACTGAGTTGGCAAACCCGGTAATAGGTACCAGCGTCCCGGCCCCGGCCTTGGCGGCCAGCTTTTGGTACCAGCCCGGCACCGTAGTGATGGCGGAAAGCATCACCAGTGTGATGCTGGTCAATGTTCCGGCAAGGTCTTTATCGTACCAGCTCAGGTAGAACTGGCGCAGGGCTTCGCCCAACAGGCAGATGGCCCCGCCCACAAAAAAGGCCCACAGGCAGTCCTTGACGACCGGGCTGGGCGGGTTGGCCCGCTTGACCATGGCGTCATAATTTTTTGGGGGCAGCTGCATACGGCACACTTCCTTTTATTTCAGTCTGCCGTTAGCTTTCCCGCCTGCCGTGCCGGTTATGCGCCAAAAAAGTTCACGTTGCCGCGGTAATAGGGTTCCGGCACCATGGTGCGGTACAATTCCTGCAAATCGCGGTGGATTTCTTCATCTTTGGCAAGCCCGCCCGCGGGCAGGCTGTAGATCTGGTACCGCACGCCAAACAGGCGGCTTTCCATAGCAGCGGCGTGGGCACCGGCCCGCAGGTAGAAGCCAATGCGCCGCCTTGCCACTGCCGGTTCTGGCGCTTCGGCGGGGTGTTCGCATTCAATGATCAGGCTCTGCTTGCGCGGGGCGTAATAGGCGGCAAGCTCTTTCAGCACCGCCGTGCCCACACCGCTGCCGCGGTACTGCGGTAAAACAGCAAAATAATCCAGCAGCACATTGCGGCACTGGGGCAGAACCGCCTGCCAGGCATATGCCATCAGGGCACCGGCCTCGTCATAAAACGCCAGCGGCTCATACAGGCCGCGCGTCATCATGCCCTGCACCGAAGCAAAGGGTTTCAGCTCCGATTCCGGGAAATCCCGCACCATCTGGCTGCGGTAAATGCTTTGTGCCTGCTCCACGTTCAGCAGCACGATCTTCATGGCAAACGCCCCTTTCCATTTGTGACAAAATTTAGTATAATAGAAAAAGACCCAACAACGCAAGCAGGAGGATTTTTCCTATGGAATGGACCGATATCCAAATTACCGTACCGCAGCAGTATGCCGAAACCGCCGAAGCGATTGCTACCATGGTATCCAACGGCGGCATTTATATTGAGGACTACCGCGACCTGGAACAGCAGGCATGGGAGATCGCCCATGTGGACCTGATCGAGCAGGACCTGCTGGATCAACCGCGCGATATTGTAAAGGTGCACATGTACCTGGCCCCGGACGAAAACCTGGCCGAGATCCTGCCCCTGTTCAAAGAGCGGTTGGAAGCCAGCGGCGTGGAGTACAAGCTGGAAACCAGCGGCATTGAACAGGAAGACTGGCAGAACGCCTGGAAGAAATATTACCACGCCATGGAGATTGGCCAGCGCCTAGCCATTGTACCCGGCTGGGAAACCTATGATACTGACCGAATTGTGATCACGATGGACCCCGGCATGGCCTTTGGCACCGGCACCCACGAAACCACCAGCCTGTGCCTGGAAACGCTGGACAGCATGGTAAAGGGCGGCGAGCGTGTGCTGGATATCGGCACCGGCTCCGGCATTCTGGCCATTGCTGCGTTGAAGCTGGGCGCTGCCGAAGCCGAGGGCGTGGATATTGACCCCATGTGCGTGCGCACCGCCGGCGAGAATGCCGAGCGAAACGGCGTGGCCGAGCACTTTACCGTGCTGGTGGGCGATCTTTCTGACAAAGCCAGCGGCAAATACAACATCATCACCGCAAACATTGTGGCGGCGGCTATCTTGTCCCTTGCGCCGCATGTGCCGGTATTGATGGCGCCGGGTGCACGGTTCATTGCTTCCGGCATTATCGATACCCGCAAGGACGAAGTGCTGGCCGGGCTGCGTGCCGCCGGGCTGGAGCCGGTTGAGATCAAAGAAAAGCGCGGCTGGGTTTGCGTGATCTGCAAAAACGCCGCGGAGGTATAAACGCTATGCCGCACCGCTATTTTACCGCCGAAGTTGGCAATGGCCGCGCCGCCCTGAACGGAACCGACGCCCACCACCTGGCTGACGTTATGCGCGCCAAAATTGGTGAGAACGTGATTTTGTGTGACGCCCACGCTGTGGAGTATGTGGGCACCATTATCTCCATCCAGCCAGGCCGGGTGGAGTTTACCGTGACTGAGGGCTACCCCAGCGCTGCAGAGCCCAGTGTTGAAGTAACACTGTTTGCCGGGTACCCCAAGCTGGGCAAGCTGGAAGATACCATCCGCCACAGCGTGGAGCTGGGCGTGACCAATGTTGTGCCTTTTTTCAGCCGCTACTGTGTAGCTGCCCCCAAAAAAGAGGAAGCAAAAAACGAGCGCTACTGCCGCGTGGCTGTGGAAGCCGCCAAGCAGTGCGGCCGCGGCATTCTGCCCACGGTGGAGCTTCCCCTACCGGATTTTAACGCCGTGTGCGACCGCTTCAAGGACTATGACCTCGTGCTCTTCTTTTACGAGTGCGGCGGTGTTTCGCTGCGGGAAGTTTTCAACAAAGGACCGGGAAACCGTGCAAAACGGATCGCCGTGGTGACCGGCAGTGAGGGCGGTTTTGCCGCCGAGGAAGCTGCCCGCGCTGCCGAATGCGGCGCCGTTACCGTTGGCCTCGGCCCCCGCATCCTCCGCTGTGAAACTGCTCCCCTCGCCGTCCTCTCCGCCGTCATGACATTGACGGGAAACCTGGAATAATACGAAATAAAAATTAAAAAAGAATAAAGAATAATGTTGGTGTGCGTGCCGCGCACGCACATTAAAATAGCTTTGTACCTTCTTTTTTGAGCCGAGCAGCGCGAGGCGGTCCACCTACATTATTCTTTATTCATTATTCTCTATTCATTAAAAATTCTCCCCGCACCCTTATCATATGCCGTAGGCGGCAAAGGGTGCGGGGAGACTTTTATAGTTCGGTTTGCATCAGAATGCTTTTGAGGGTGTTGATGTGAACGGATTCCACGCAGAAATTGCGCACACCAATGCGCATGAAAGCGGGCATGGTTTCCAGGTCTTTCTGCATAATGCCGCACAGGTACAGCGGCACGCCGCGCGTCTGGGCTGCGTGCATCATATCCTGCACCAAACGCAGCACGGCAGGGTTATCGGCGGGGGTGGGCTTTTCCCGCCGGGAAACACCACAGGTATACTGCACCAAATCGTCCAGGTCCACGGCCAAAAAGTCAGCCCCGGCGTCAATGATCTCCCCTGCCATCAACGCAGCGGCGGGGATTTCGATCAAGCAGCCAACGGGCAGATTCCCGCAGAACGGCAAACCTTTTTCTTTCAGGCTCTCGTTGCAGCGCTTCATCTGATCCATGCGGGTGCGCCAGGCATCCACATCGGGGATCATGGGAAACAGCACCTGCAAGGCACCTTCCGGTGCCTCCACTGCAGCCTGCATCAGGGCGGAAAGCTGGGTAAGCGCCGTGGTCTCTTCCTCCATCCGTGTCTGCACGCCATCCATCCATTGGCCGCAGTCGTCCGCAGCCCAATCGCAGGTGCGCACGGTAATGGGTTTGCCGCCGCTGTTCTTGATGCATGTTTTATAGGCTTCCACCTGCTGGGCTTCAGTCAGCTCCTTGATTACAACGGATTCCGTACGCAGCAGTCCAATGCCGGAAGCCCCCGCCTGAATGGCTTTCTGGATGGCCTCCGGTGCGGCGCAGGCTGCGCTGGCCAGCAGAACAAACGGCGTGCCGTCCCGCGTGCGGCAGGGGGCCGCAGCCAACGGGTCGGGCAGGGCGTTGCTGTTTTGCAGCTCCTGCCGCCGTGCTTTCACCTGCCGCAGCTGGGCGGCGGTGGGGTCAATGATCAGCTGGGCGTGTTCAGCATCCACCACTGCGCGGCAGCCCGCCGCAGCAGCGGCTACCCCCTTGCCCAGCTGGAATACCGCTGGGATGCCCATGCTGCGCGCCATAATGGCGGCGTGGCTGGTTTCGCTGTCCGTTTCCGAGGCAAGCCCCAGGATCATGCCCGGTGCCTGACCAAACAGATCGCTGGGGTAAAACAGCTCTGCCGCCAGGATGCTGGGCTCCGTCAGGTGCAGACGGCGGCTGGGGCGGCCATCCAAAATATCCACCACGCGGCGGCAGGCATCGCACACATCCACGCTGCGCTCCCGGATGTAATCATCATCCACGTTTTTTAAGCGGCCTGCAAAAATCTGCTCCGCACGCTCCACGGCGGCAGCGCTGCCGGCACCGGCGGCTATGTAATCGCCAATTTCGTTGGTGAAGGATTCATCCTCCAACAGGGCAATCTGGAACATTAAAATATCGGCATCCTGCCCGCAGGCGTGCTGCTGCAGGCGGTTCAGTTCATCTTTTGCCAGCACAATGGCAGCTTCGTACAGGGCACGCTCCCGGAACGGGTCGCACACAATGCGGTGCAGGCCCGCCGCACCGCGGTCAATGCGAACAACAGGGCCGACTGTTAAGCCATCGGACACTGCCAATCCCTGAAAAGTTTGCATGTTGTCCTCCTTGTTGAACCTTCTTGTCTGTGCAGTCTTACAGGAATTTTGCCGACGGCATTTTGCTTAAAGTATGGCTGACCAGCGCGGTAACAAAGTCTTCCGGCACGGCTGTTGCCATGGCGGCTTCGCCAAGGATATTGCCCTCTTCCCGGCCAAGCAGGGTCTTATAGCGGTCCGCGGGGTCTTTATCGCACTGACCCATAAAAGTCAGGGCCAGCAGTTTGGGGGTATAGGGTACTTCACTCGGCACATCCACCATCTCCGCCGCTAGTTCCAGCGGGGCAATCGCGCCGCGGGTGGGGGCGGTCAAATTTTCGGAGAACGCCGCCGGGTAATGCTTATGCTGGCGGGCCAGTGCTTCGGTCAGCGCCAGGGTCGGCGCGCGGGAGATTGCCGCGCTCAGCTGGGCCTGGTATTCAGCGGCAAAGTCCTGCATAAAGCTGTTTTCATCGGGCAGAATGCCATACGCCGTACCGCCCAGGCGGCCAAATTCCCGCATCGTATCCATATAGCCCAGGGCAATGTTTTTGGCGGCACGCACACCGTCAAAATCAAACAGCGGCCCCAAGTCCCAATGGCTGCGGATGATGCGGGTAGGCAGACCGGTCAGGTTGGGGCGGGTCAGCCCAACGCCATCCACATCCACGCCGATCAGCTCGGTTGCCCCCATTTTGGCGGCCAGCTCCAGCGGCATATTGTCCCGCCAGCCGCCGTCAATGTACTTTACCCCGTCAATCTCATAGGGACGCAGCGCCGGGAAGCAGGCGGAAGAGGCCAGCATATAATCTTTCAGCTGCCCCTGCGGGATATCATCCAGCGTACACTGCACGCTGCGCAGGGTGTTCATTTCGGTAATCACCAAACCGTACTTGATGTGGGATGCCCGGATGGCGTTCTCGTCCATGTACTGGTCAATGGTCTGACCCAGCGGTTCGGTGTTCAGCCCGCCGCCGCGCAGAGTTTCCAACAAGAAATCACGCAGTTCCTCCGGCGTTTTGCCCTCTGGCAGTTCCAGCACGCCGTGGTTATCCAGGCTGCGCCACAGGTCTGCCGCTTCGTTCACCTTACCCATCACAAACAGTGCTGCGTTCAGGCTGCCCACACTGGCACCAGTGATCACATCCGGCAGCCAGCCAAGTTCCATCAGTGCCTGATACACACCAACCTGATAGCTTCCCTTTGCGCCGCCGCCCGCAAGCACCAGCCCGCGCACGGTATCATGTTTTTCTGCCATATCCTGCACCTCCCGGTTGTATCCCTCTATCTCAAATTGGTATCACTTATATCAAATGGGTATTACTTTTATGAATCACGCTTATTATAGCATACCCAGCCTGTAAAAGCATATATTATTTTGCCGAATTTATTTACCTCCTTGCAACCAGATTCTTAAAAGTGTATCATAAAAACAGCAGAGTTTATTTTTTGATCCCCCTCATACTGGTTTACCTGCTAGATTGGGCAGCACAGTAATCCAATCATTTTTCATCATCTTGCACACTGTGTTCGCCCATTAGGAAAAGGAGTTTATATTTTCATGAAAGATACCGCAAAAAAGCCGATCCTTGTCATTATGGCAGCCGGCATGGGCAGCCGGTTCGGTGGCCTGAAGCAGATCGAGGCCGTTGGCCCCGCCGGGGAAGCGATTCTGGATTACAGCCTGTTCGATGCCCACCGCGCCGGGTTTGAAACGGTCGTGTTCATCATCAAGCATGCAATCGAAGACGCGTTCAAATCCACTGTGGGTGCCCGCGCCGAAAAGGCCGGGCTAAATGTGCGCTATGCGTATCAGGAGCTGGATATTCTGCCGGAAGGTTTTACCGTGCCGGAGGGCCGCATCAAGCCGTGGGGCACCGCCCATGCCATTTTGTCTGCTGCCGATGCGATTGATGCGCCGTTCGCTGTCATCAATGCCGATGATTATTACGGCCGCACCTGCTTTGAGCTGATCTACAATTACCTGAGCGCCGGGCACACCGGCCCGAAATATCCTTGGGTGATGGTGGGGTATCTTTTGGGCAACACGGTCAGCACCAACGGTTCCGTCAGCCGTGGTGTCTGCGTAACAGATGCCGACGGAAATCTTGACACGGTAACGGAGCGCACCCGCATTGAAACTTATGATAGCGGTATCCATTACACGGAAGACGGCGGCGAGACCTGGGTGGACCTGCCCGCGGATACGGTCGTTTCGATGAACATGTGGGGCTTTACCCCGGATTTCATCACCGAGGCCAAAGCCGGGTTTGTAGATTTTCTGCGCAGCAGCCTGCCGGGCAACCCGCTCAAGTGCGAGTATTACCTGCCCACCGTGGTAACGGAAGCGCTGGAAACCGGCAAAGCGGAAGTAAAGGTGCTGACCACCCCGGACAAGTGGCACGGCATTACCTACCGTGAGGACAAACCGGAGCTGGTTGCCGCCCTGGCCGCCATGCACGCCAGCGGTTTTTACCCGAAAGAGCGGCTGTTTTAATTACGGGGAATTTTTCAGCCTTTCTTGAACGAAAGGCTTCGGCATAAGGACTTTAAGGCAATACCGCATAATTCTAAGTGCCGATACGGCGAGCGAGGTGCGGCAGCTGCTAGGCCAAAAGCGCAGATAATACTGGATGCTGCAAAGGTGAGCGCCGCCAGTGGCGGATACAGCGAACCGAAGCAGGGGCAGCGGTCGCAGAGTGCGAGGGGCTTTTGCCCCCGAAGCACGATGCGGGTACCGCAACCCGACATTATCGAGCATTTTGGCAACGCAGATGCCGTGCCGCAGCCGTCGGAGTGGTGCTTAAGCCGTAAGGCGGGAATTGTGCGGTGTTGCCTTAAATAAATTCGCCCTCTTTACTACCTTACAAAATACTTTTCTTGAACCATTTGAAACGCTTCTAACGCTTTTATTGATATTTTTCATTTGCCGAATATTTCTTATCATCCCCTATCTCCCCTTTTCCCCCTCAAACCAAAAACATCCCCGTTCCCTGCCGGTTTCACCCGGCAAAGGGAACGGGGATGCTTTTTACAGATTCAAACCCAATCAGCAATCACGCTGCATCAAGCAGGCTCACCGGCAACGGCGGGCTGGCCATCAACCCAATGGATAACCTTCTTGGGGCACTTGGTAACACAGGTGCCGCAGGAGGAGCACTTGGCGTAATCGATAACAGCAACATTGTTGACCAGGGTAACGGCCTGCTGCGGGCAGTTGCGCACGCACATGCCGCAGGCAATGCAGCCTGCCTTGCAGGCTTTCATCACAGCGGGGCCCTTGTCCTTGTTGGAGCACAGCACCGCGGGCTGCGGGGCCATCGGCTTCAGGCTGATGACATGGTGCGGGCAGGCTGCCACACAGGCGGAGCAGCCGGTGCACTTTTCGCGGTCCACAACAGCGCTGCCGTTTACCACATGGATAGCGTCAAATTGGCAGGCGCGGGTGCAGTCGCCATAGCCCAGGCAGCCAAATGCACAGGCGCTGGGACCGCCGGCAATGGCAGCAGCAGCGGCACAGGTGGGAATGCCGTGGTATTCAAAGCGGGTGCCACAGTTGCCGTTGCCGCCGTTGCAGTTTACAACAGCGTGCAGGGCCGGGCCGCTGGCGCTCTCAGTGCCCATAATGGCGTTGACAGCCTCGGTGGCTTTGGCACCGCCGGGGGCGCACTTATTGGTGGGTGCGCCGTTTTCAACAATCGCTTTTGCATAGTCAGCACAGCCGGCATAGCCGCAGCCGCCGCAGTTGGCGCCTGCAAGGCATTCGGTGATCTGCGCAATGCGCGGGTCTTCGTACACAGCCATAAACTTGGAAGCCAGCACCAGAATAATGCCGCCCGCCAAGCCCAGAACAACAAGCACGATGACGGCGAAGGCAATACTATTCATCGATTTCTCCCCCTTACATCAGTGCGGCGATGATGTTTTCTACCAGACCGCCAAAGCCCATAAAGCTCATGGCAGTAATGGCAGCAGACACCAGCGTGATAGGCAGGCCCTTAAAGCTTTCCGGCGGGTTGGAGCGCTCCACGCGCTGGCGAACGCCGCAGAACAGCAACATGGCAACCAGGAAGCCCACACCTGCACCGGCGGCGCAGATCAAAGCCTCGGCATAAGCCATACCAAAGCCCTGTGCCTCATAAACCTTGGTGTAATCCTGCACAGCCAGGATGGTCACGCCCAACACACAGCAGTTGGTGGTGATCAGCGGCAGGTACACGCCAAGGGACTGATACAGTGCATGAACGTAACGCTTCAGCACAATTTCGATCAGCTGGACCAACACAGCGATGACCAGAATAAAGATGACCGTCTGCATATAGCCCAGGCCGTTGGCATCCAGCAAAAAGATCTGCAGCGGGAAGGTAACAGCGGTTGCGATCACCATGACTGCAATAACAGCCGCGCCCATACCAACGGAGGAATCCAGCTTTTTGGAAACGCCCAGGAACGGGCAGATGCCAAGGAACTGGACCAGAACATAGTTATTAACAAGGATCATGCTAAAGAAGATGGTAGCAAAGGTTGCAACAGTCTGGCTCATTCCTTAGCACCCCCTTCCTCGGTTTTTGCTTTGTCGATTTCTTCCAGCATCACATCGCCGCAGGTTTTGCGCTCAATGGGCTTGTTCAGCTTCTTTTCAATGTACACACACAATGCCATCAGGCAGCCGAACACGAAGAAACCGCCGGGGGCCTGGTTCATCAGGCTCATGCGGTCAATGCTTTCCGGGATGATGGTAATTCCCATCCAGGTGCCGTTGCCCAAAATCTCACGCACAGAGGACATGAGCAGCATGGTCAGGATGTAGCCGCAGCCCATGCCCAGGCCATCCAGTGCAGAATCCACAACGCTGTTCTTGCAGGCAAACATCTCGGCACGGCCCAAAATGATACAGTTGACAACGATCAAGGCCAGGAACACGCCCAAAGATTTGTACAGTGCGGGCACATAAGCCTGCAGTACCATCTGAACGATGGTAACGAAGGTTGCAATGATAACAATGTAGCACGGCAGATGCACTTTGGCCGGAATGACCTTGCGCAGTGCCGAAATAACGATGTTAGAGCAAACCAGAACGAACGTCATGGCCAGGCCCATGCCCAAAGCGCCGGATACCGTGGTGGTAACAGCCAGTGCCGAGCAGCAGCCCAGAACCAGGCGCAGAACCGGGTTTTCGCGGATGATGCCGGCGGTAAAAATGCGCCATTTGCTTTGTTTTTCAGCCATTTTAAGCCACCCCCGCAATATCATTATTGTAGCAGTCGATTGCGCTGTTGATGGCGCTGACAACTGCACGGGAAGAGATGGTAGCGCCGCCGATTGCATCAACGGGGTTGCCAACCTCTACCTGCTGGGAAGCGCTCCAGCCGACATAACCGCCGTAGAAGCTCTCTTCGCCCGTCTTGGAACCAATACCGGTGGTCTGGGTGGAAGCATCCACAGACAGAGCGGTCAGGGTGCCGGTGGTATCAAATGCAGCGTACACGGTAACCAGGTTGCCGCTGTAGCCTGCTGCGGTGGACTGCACAACAGCCATGCCGTCTGCGGTCTTAACTGCGCCGGTCACATTGGCGGTGGTAACAGTAACATCCTGCAGATCATCCGCCGTGGTGCCCTCCGGCAGAACGGACAGATAGGCCGCCAGGGTCTCAGCCTTGGTGTTGGCTTCAATGATGGGTGCGGTTGCGTTGTTCAGCACAGCCAGCAGCGCGCTGCAGACCAGGCAGATCACAACCAGAACAATGACCGGAAGAATCAGTGCTTTAAAGTTGGATTCCTGTTCCGGAGCCTTTGCATTGTTTTCAGCCATTATTCTTTCCCCCCTTTCGCAGCTTTCTGGGGCTTTTTGTAGCCCAGCGGGGTCTGGTGGCCCCAGGCGTTGAACCACGGGGTCATCAGGTTGCCCAGCAGGATGGCGAAGCTCATGCCTTCGTTCATGCTGGCAAAGTTACGGATCAGGAAGGTTACCAGACCAATGAACACGCCATAGAACAGCTTGCCCTTGGTGGTGAACGGGCTGGTCACATAGTCGGTCGCCATGAACACGGCGCCGAACAGCAGGCCGCCGGACATGCAGTCCAGCAGGGCAATGTACGGGTCACGGGTAGCCAGCAGGGTCAGAACATACATAGTGCCAACGATGGAAGCCGGGATGGTGAACTCGATGGTGTGGGTAAACAGCAGATAAGCCAGGCCCAGCAGGATGGCGATCACACAGGTTTCGCCCATCATGCCGCCATGGATGCCCAGCAACATATCCACAAAGCTGACGCTGTGCAGGTCAACGGCTGCGTTCAACGGGGTAGCGGATGCCAGGGCGTCCACTGACATATCCGGGTAAACGTAAGCCGTCATGCGGGAGGTAAAGCCCAGGAACAGCACGATACGGCCAACCAGCGCAGGGTTAGCAAAGTTATAGCCCAGGCCGCCGAACAGCTGCTTGATGATAACAATAGCAACCAGTGCGCCCACAATGGCAATCCACAGCGGCATGCTGACCGGCATGTTCAAAGCCAAGATCACGCCGGTAACGCAGGCAGAAAGATCCCCCACCGGGTTGGGCTTGTGCATCAGCTTGCAGTACAGGTACTCAAAAACAACACAGGCAAGGGTAGTCACTGCGGTCAGCAGGATCGCACGCATGCCAAAAATCAGCCCCGACGCCACAATGCTGGGTACCAGCGCGATCAGCACGTTGCCCATCAGGCCGCGGGTGGTCGCATTGTCCCGGATATGGGGCGAAGCGGTTACGATCAGACGATCATCCATTCCTTATTTCCCTCCTTTGCGCAGTTCGCCCATGTACCAGGCCTTTGCCAGGCCCATGTTCTGGGCCACAGGGCGCTTGGCCGGGCAGGCAAAGGTGCAGCTGCCGCAGGCCACGCACAGATCCACGCAGCGTGCTTTCAGCGCATCAAAATCTTTTTCGGCAAAGTTTTCCAGAATTTCGACCGGTTCCAAACCCATGGGGCAGGCGGCAATGCAGCGCCCGCAGCGGATGCAGGGGTCAGGCTCCGGCAGGGTGGCCATTTTGCGGCTGAACAGCAGCAGGCCGTTGTTCTGCTTCAATACCGGGTAATCAGCGCTCGGCGAAGCACCGCCCATCATGGGGCCGCCAAAGATGATCTTGCCCAGCTCAACATCCGGCTTAATGCCGCCGCATGCTTCGATCACATCGCGGTACAGAGTGCCGATGGGCACTTCAATGTTCTGCGGCTTGGCAATGGCATCGCCTTCCACGGTAACGCGCTTGGTGGTCAGGGGCACACCGGTCTTCAGGAACTTGCCCAAGGTAGAAACGCTGGTCACGTTCATGATGATACAATGTACGTCTGCAGGCAGGCCCGGTTTGCCGGAAGGACCGATCTGCGGCACTTCGCGGCCGGTGCAGGTTTCAACCAGCGTTTTTTCAGCGCCCTGCGGGTAGCGCATGGGCAGCGGCTTGACCGAAACGCCCTGCATATCGCGCACCAGGGAGCACATCAGATCAATGCACTCTGGCTTGTTTCGTTCAATGCCGATGATGCAGTTGGGAATGTTGCAATACTTCATGACGGCAGTAATGCCGGAAAGGATCGTATCACTGCATTCCAGCATCTCGCGCGTATCCGTGGACAGATACGGCTCACACTCAGCTGCGTTGATCAGCAGGGTGTCAATGCCCTCTGCTGCCAGCTTGACATGCGTCGGGAAACCGGCGCCGCCAAGGCCAACCAGACCGCAGGCCTGCACAGCTGCCATCAGGCTCTTTTTATCGGTCACAACCGGCGGCACACAGGCCGGGTCAACCGTCTGCTGGCCATCGGCTGCAATCGCAACCGCCTGGCAGGTAGAACCGTTGACCATGCGGAACGGTGCAACGCCTTCAACTGTGCCCGAAACGCTGGAATAGATATTGGCACTGACAAAGCCGCCGGCTTTGCCGATGAGCGTACCAACACAGACCTGATCGCCTTTTTTGACGACCGGCTCTGCAGGTGCACCAATGTGCATCGACATGGGAATAATCACGTGCGCAGGCGTGGCCATTGTTACGGTAGCCAGCCCGGCCGTGCCCTTCTCATGCGGCACTGCGGCACCCTTGGCAGAGCGCTTCAGGGATTTAAACATGGACTCATTTCCCCCATTTCATTGTCTGCCCTGTTATGGAAAGCTCCGGAGCCGGTCATCCCGTCCCCGCTGATCACAGCGATCGCCGATACACCTTTTTATAAAGTCAAACCGTCATTGCCCCCACTGCCAGCCGAATCAAAAAAGCTGAGCCGCCGGGCCGATGCCGTTCCATGGCCGCAAAAACAAAAACCGCCTGCATTTATCAAATGAAACCCAGGCCGTTTTCAGGCTTTTGGGGCACACTGCCCCTTTACAAAAGATGTATTCTTTCCCAAAAGGCAAAATAAATACAGTATTATTGTAGCATTTTTGCCGTACAAGTCAAGAAGAAAGGGTCGCAAACCGCAATACAAAGTCGAATGTTTATACTAAAAAGTAAATTCTTTATGGGTTGCTAATACCGCCGCTCTGTTGGGCTTTCCACGGAAAATGCCTGTTGTGTATGTTGTTAATTTTTAGACATAGCGCATTGTTTCCTGTTGTTCCCTAAGGTGTATCTGAAAACAAAGAAAATGACGAATATTTCGCAGACACAAGCAGGATTTAAGTCAAAGAGCCTTGGAAGCCTTTGTGGATTCCAAGGCTTTTTAACGCAAAATCCCGCTGCGCTTGTAGAAACAGACGATATTTTCGACGTTTCAGATACACCCCATGGATTTTCTGGGTTAAACACGCTGCGGGCTGCCGGTGTTCCCAATCCCCCGCCGCCTTTTGCGCAGCGGTTCATTGCCTGTTTTTGCAGCCAAACCGCTGCGGCAAGCCAGCGCAAAAGCGCATATATTTTGTCATCTCTTGAGTCACCCTGTATTTTATGCTCGTTGCTTCGTTATTTCCATATTTTATCAAAAAAACTTCAAAAAACGTGTTGACAAATGCCTGCCAGTCCGCTATAATAACTAAGCGTTGAGGGCAGCGCGAAAGCAAAGCCTCTTAACAAACATGCAATGGGGATTTGCATAATGGTAGTGCGACGGACTCTGACTCCGTTTGTGGGAGTTCGATTCTCTCATCCCCAACCACCGCAGCAGCAAAGTTGCTGCGGATTTTTTTTCGGGGTGTAGCGCAGTTGGTAGCGCGCTTGGTTCGGGACCAAGAGGCCGTGGGTTCGAATCCCGTCACTCCGACCACAAAAAGCTCTTTCACCGTCTGGTGAAAGAGCTTTTTGTTTTTCACGGAATGACGGGATTCGAACAGCCCGCTCTCGCCACAGCGGGACACAAACAGTCCAGTAGACTGTTTGCGAGGGTGCGGGAGAATCCGCGCCCGTTTGCCGCATAGAGCTCTTTGGACGGTGCCGAGGCAAAACAGTCCGCGGAAAAACTCTCAGCGCGCCAACCAGCAAAGCCACTCACGCATCTTTTTAAGGCAATACTGCACAATTCTAAGTGCCGATACGGCGAGCGAGGCACGGCAGCTGCTAAGCCAAAAGCGCAGATAATACTTTGTGTATTATCGAGCATTTTGGCAACGCAGATGCCGTGCCGCAGCCGCCGGAGCGGTGCTTAAGCCGTCAGGCGGGAATTGTGCGGTGTTGCCTTAAAGATTTTCCCCCGCCCTTCTACAAAAATCTGCCAAGAGCATTTTCAAATGCTTTATATCACTCCGTTCCAGATCAAGGCCGCACTTCCGGTTCAGGCAGCCGCGGCAGTAGCACAAAACTTCAATTTCTTTATTGGTCAGCATAACGCTTACCCCCCCCCATTTTATTTCGAGCAGTCGCTGTTTTTAATCCAGCCTGCCCATTTGTTCTTTCAAATCGGTCTTATTCTGCACAGCGGCTTCAATGGCAGCTGCCAGGGCCGCGGTAATGTCTGCCAGCGGCATGGCCGGGGTACCCGCAGCTTTGCCTTCCAGCTGGCTGGCTGCATACGGCACATGCACAAAGCCCGCCCGTATATGGGGATCGCTTTGCACGGTATGCAGCACGGTATACATGACCGCATTGCAGACGTAAGTACCTGCCGTGTAAGACAGCTGGCAGGGATAGCCCTTTGCCTGTACCCCGCGCACCATGGCCTTGACCGGCAGCTTGGCAAAATATGCCGGGGCGCCGTCCTGTACCAGCGGTTCGTCCACCGGCTGCGCGCCGTCATTATCTGGGATACGGGCATCCGCCAGGTTGATGGCTACCCGTTCTACACGCAAACCAGCAGCGCCGCCTGCCTGGCCCACATTCAGCACCAGATCCGGCTGGCAAAGTTCGATTTGGCGCACCACTTCTGCGGTGCCGCGGGTAAAGCTTGTCGGGATCTCCCGCTTGATGATCTGCGCCCCGGCAATTTCATCCGGCAGCATTTTAACAGCTTCGTAAGCCGGGTTGATGCTTTCCCCTCCGAACGGGTCAAAGCCTGTAACTAAGACTTTCATTTCACTTTCCCTCTCCTCATCTTTTCAAATTATACCACACGTTTTTTCATTTTTCACTCCTATTTACAAAAATATCCTACTTTATTCAAAAAAAATGACCACGCTCGCACTTAACGTGGTCATTTCATTAACATATGTTACTTTATTTTTCCCTTAACTGCTCTTCCAGCCCGGCGCGCGGGGTAATATAGACCGTTGTATAATCGTTATACAGCACCATGCCAGGGCGGGCGCCGTTGGCTTTCCAGATGTTGCGCACCTCGGTGGTATCCACCGGCACCTTGGCACCGCCATTCTGGCTGGAGTGCAGCACAGCCAGCTCTGCGGCCTCCTGTTTGGTGGTGTCCGGCACATCCTCGCCGCGGCTCATAACCACCGTATGACTGCCGGGGGCTTTCTGTACATGGAACCAGACATCCTTGCCGCGGGCAGTGTGCAGGGTCAGCTTATCGTTTTGCAGGTTGTTGCGCCCGATCAAAATTTCAAAGCCATCGCTGGAGCGGTAGCGCAGGAAATCCGCCGGTTTCTGTTTGCGTTCCCGCTGCTTATAGTATTTCAGGTAGCCCTGGCTTTTCAGCTCGGCGCGCACTTCGTTCAGGGCCTGCTCGCCGGGGGCAGTCTCCACCTCATACAGAACATTGGCAAGGTATTCGATCTCATCCTCGCCCTCGAGCAGCAGCTTTTTCAGCATCTGGCCGGCGGTCTGCTTCTTTTTATAATCGCGGAAGTATTTCTGCGCGTTCTCGTTGGGTCCAAGGCGGGGGTCCAGGCGGATGGTCACATCCTCGCCGGTATAGTAGTTTTGCACGGTGGCCTGGCGGTCGCCTTTCTGGATGGCCCACTGGTTGGCCTGCAGCAGCTCGCCGTACAGGCGCAGGGTATCGGCTTTTTCACTCTGGGCCAGTTCCTCCCGCCGGGCGGACTGTTTGCGCACAGCGCGTTCGTACAGGTTATGCACCGCTTTGTACAGCTCGCGGCTCTTCTGCTTCAACCGCTCGGCGCGGTCCTTGGTGGCGTAATAATCCTCCAGCAGCTCGCTGTAGGTGGGGTACTGCGTTAAAATGGCCGCACTGCCGTACTGCTGCGGGATAAAAAAGCTGAACTCTACCGGCTTGTTCACACCGTCCGGCTGGGGGATGCGCACCGCCGTGGGGGTGCCGCCTGCAGCGTGTTCATCCTTCAGGTTTTCGATTGCGGCGCACAGGGCCTGCTTCTGCGCTTCGTCCAGGTCACAGGCCAGCAGGGGCGTTTCGCCGCCAAAGGCACGCCACACAGCCTCCCGCGCAACAACGGGGCCGACACCACCAACCGCTTTGCCCAAAGCAGAAGCCACCGGCAGGTCTTTTTCGCAGGCAGCGGCCACCATGGCGGCGGCGCTGGTTGCCAGAAAATCCGGCTTATTGGGTTTGGGCGGCAGCGTATACGGCAGTCCGGGCAGCAGCTGGCGGATCTCGCTGTCCTCAAAATCCACGCGCTTGAGGGCGTCGATGATCTTGCCGCTCTGGATCAGCACCAGGTTGGAGTAACGGCCCATCAGCTCGGCAGCCAGGGTATTGGTTACCAGGTCGCCCATCTCATTGGTGCACAAAAAGTCAAAAAACACAATGCGGTCGCCGGGTTCCATATGCAGCCCTGTCAGACGGCCGCCGGTCAGGTGTTTGCGCAGCAGCATGCAAAAGCCCGGCGGGGTGAGCGGGTTTTCAAAGCTTTCTTTGGTCAGGCAGACACGCGCCGAGCCGCTGCGGGCAGACAGCAGCAGCTTGAACGTCTGGGTGCGAGTGCGCAGGGTCATCAGCACTTCATCCCGCGTCGGCTCAAAAATTTTATCAATTTTGGCATCCAGCAGGGTGCTGTTCAGTTCATTTGCGACCAGCGCAAGGGTCGCGGCATCCAATGCCATGGTGGTACTCCTTTTCTTTTGGGGCAGGGTTTTATGAAAACGACAGCATTCTTCTCACGCGGCAGGATGGGTTCATCCCACCCCATAGTGTTCAGCCGCCGCAGGGGTTACAGGTAGCTGTAAGGGTCAACATCGGCCAGGCTGGGGGCCACAGTAACTTCTTTGGGCAGGCGCTCGGTCAGGGCATCCGCCAGGGCAAACACCACCGGGTGTTCCGTTCCCCAGTGCCCGGCAACAACCAGGCCCACGCCTTTCTGCTTTGCCAAAATGGCAATGTGGTGGGCGGCTTCGCCTGTCACCAGGCAGTCTGCGCCCTCGTCAATGGCCTGCTGCAAATAGCTGCCGCCTGCGCCGCTCACTTCGGCCAGCTTTTCTACCGGGTGATCGGCTTCCACAAACTTGCAGTGGGTGTGCAGCATCCGGTTGCAGGTTTCGGCCAGCTGTTGGGCCGTGGTGGGCACGTTCAGCGTGCCGATGCGGCCGCAGTTATCGGCGAAATCACGGCGGTTCTCAATGCGCAGCAGGTCTGCCAGCACATCGTTCACACCGCCGGGAGCGGCATCCAGATTGGTGTGCATGCAGATGGCCGAAATGCCGTTCTGCAGCAGCATTGCGGGCACATCCTCCGCCGTCACGCGGCGCAGCGGGTCAAAGATGACCGGGTGGTGGCTTACAATCAGCTCACACCCGCTTTCGGCGGCATCGCGCACCACATCGGCGGTAATATCCAGCGCCGTCATAATGGAGGTGACCGGGCGTCCGGCATCCACCAAAAGGCCCACGTTATCCCAACTGCAAGCCAGCTCCGGCGGGGCGATCTGTTCCAGAATTTCCAGTACCTGCTGTACTTTTACGGCCATAGTCCATCCTCCATTTCCTGTATCAGGGCATCCACCCCATCCGCCTGCGGGCCGGGTGCAAGGCCCAGGCGGTATTTTTTCAGTTTGACCAGCTGCTGTTCACGGTAGGCCTGGGCTTCGGGCTGGCCCTGCGTTTTGCCGCACAGGCAGGCAAGGCCGGTGGGCTCCGCTGCCCGGCCGGTATACTGCGCGTTGATCACGGTATACAGCCGCCCGGCTGCACGGCACAGTGTCTCGCTTTTTAAGGCAAAGCCGCGCTGGGCAAGGCCCTTGCGCAAAACGCTGTGCTTGGTGGCGGGTACAAAAACAAAGTTATACTGTTCGTTCCTCACCCAGGGGGCGGCATCCAGGATTTCCAGCACCGTTTCGGCCCCCATGCCGGCAATGATGATCTCCGTTGCCTCCCCCGGCTGCAGCACACTCAAGCCGGAACCGAGGCGGAACTGGATCTTATCCGCCCAGGGGGCGCAGGTCATGCGGGCTTTTTGCAGCGGGCCTTCCCGCAGATCACATGCAAAAACAAGCGGGCAGCAACCGCTGCCCGCCAGCCATGCACTAAGTTTTCCATGGTCACACCCAATATCGGCGGCAATATGGCCGGGCCGCACATAGGTAGCCGCGGCGGCCAGCCGCGCATCCAGGTGCGGCACAGGCTTACAGGTGTGCAAAGTAGTCATTCAGTTCGGCGCACAGTTCGTCGGGGTCCACACCGTGGACCATGCAGGCCTGCTCCACGGTCTCACCATGGGCAGCCATGCAGCCCAGGCAGTGCATACCCGTGTTCAAAAAGATGGGCACGCAGCCCTGGGAAGGATCGTTCTGCAGGATTTCGGCAATGATGGTATTACGGGTAACAGTCATGGTAATGTTCCTTTCTGCATGATACAAAACGTATAAAATAATAATTTATGACGGCATCTGGAAGGTCGCGTACAAACCCGCGCCTTGCAGAATGACGAACGATGTCAGGCAGAGCATGGCAAATACCGCCTTGCGCTCTGCGGACTTTTGCACGGCAAAGGTGCGGTTGTGGTGCACCAGCGCCAGCACCAGCGGCAGCACGGGCAGCCAGTAGCGCCCCTGCAGGCCAAAAATAGTGGTGTAATTGATGGGGGTCCAGTTGAGCGCCGTGACGAACGAAAGGGCAATCACGCAGAGAACAATACCCCAAACGCCCGCTTTGGTGCGGCGGCCCAGAGGTACGGTCTCACCCGCCTGCGGCAGCGCCGCGGCCAGCAAAGCCAGGATAAAGCCAACCCCCAGCACCCAGCTGGCATCCACGGTATACACAATGGGTTCGCCCAGGGCAGTGCCCAGCACGCCCTGCACCCACTGCGCCCCCTGCGCACTGAAAGAGCGCAGCAGCAGTTTGGCCGTGTTGGGCAGGTTGCGGCAGATATACCCGGCGGAATAGGTGTAGATGGAATCGCCGTTTTCCTGAATGGAGCCAACCAGCTGTTCCGGCGTTAAGCCGCCCCACATGTGGGTCAGCTTATACAGCCCAACCGGGATGGCCAGCACCACAACCGCGGCAATGGCACCCAAAAAGATTTTCTTCTTTTTGGGGTCGCGGCGGATCTTCCAGTACAGCAGCGCCAGCAAAGCGGCACCAGCCGCGGCGGCACCACCGGCGCGCAGGATGCCCACGGTATCCACATCGCGGGCTGCATACAAAGCAGCGCCCATATTGACCTGCACCCAGCCGATAGCGGCCAGCACCAGCGCCAGAACTTTGGCAATGGGGCCAACCGGCCAGCGCTTGCCGGGCAAGGCAAGGTTGGCATCGGGAATCATAAAGATCAGCAGCACGGCGGGCAGATAAATTGCCTTGGCCGGGCCGATGAGCGCCGCCAGCACCACAGCAGCCACCGTTTCCGGCCAGCGGGCCGGGCGGGTGCGCAGGGTCAGGCAGAGCGCAGTAAAGCAGAAGAGATACCCCAGCACGGCGGCGTCCGCCGAAAGGCTGCCCGCCAGCTGCAAGGGCTGGGCCAGCAGTGCCACACCGGCAAAAATGCCGCGCAGCCGCTGGGGTGCAATATTGACCGCAGCCGCAGCCAATGCCAGGTACAGCGCCAGGTTGCACAGCCGCCCCAACAGCAGCATGCCATGGAAGCCAAGCCCCATCATGCGCGCCAGCGTAATGCCGGCAATCTGACCCAGGTAGAGCGTATTGTTGATGGGGTCCGCCGTTACATAGGTATCGGAGCTGACAGTCGTTTCACCGCTGCAGCCCGCATCTCCCAGGTGTTCCAGCATTTCCTTGTAAGCGTAAATGCCGATATCACCGGTATGATTTTTGAAATAGGGAGCATCGCAGCTGCGCACCAGCAGCATATCATCATCGTCCGCCACCGGCTGGCCCAGCAATGTGCTGGACTGGCGGTAGCATTTGGCCAGGTGGGTGTATTCATCGGGGCCGACAAGGGGCGGCGTTAAAAAGGCAAACGCCACGCCCAGCACCGCACCGCACACCAGCACCACCTGCCACAGCTTGGCGCGGTGGGTGAGCAGGATAAAGCCCGCCACCACCGCCGCAAAGGTCAGCACGCCCAGCAGGCGGGAGATCACATGGGACCAGCTGCCGGAATCATTGACGACATACTGCAACGCCGGATGCCCGACGATGGAATCCGTTGTGCCGTTTGCATTCCGGCGGGTCATTTGCTGGCTGGTGTCGGCATCCGTCCAAAGGCCCAGCAGGTGGTACACATCCCAGTCATCGCCGGGGGTATACCACAGGCGCAGGGTCATGTTGGGGTTTGCCAGGTCATAGTCCGCTTCGGCATCGGCTGTGCCGGGGGCGGTATAGGGCGCATCAAACGTGATGGCCGCAAAGGTGTCATCTTTAATGGTAATGCAGTCCAGCTCACCGTTCGCCACGGCGTTGCCATCGGCATCCAGCAGTGCAGCGTACAGGGTGCCATGCCGGAACGCCCAATTATGGGTGGTCAGGTCCAGTCGAACTCCGTAAATGCGCTGCCCGCTTTTGAGCGGAACGGGCAGGTACAACCCGGTTGTGCCGTCATCCTGCGTTGCAGCGTCCGCCGTGGCAGGAATTACAACGGTACGGGTATAATCATCGTTGACGATTTCATACACCGGCTGGTTATCCACCCGCTGGCCAAGGTCAAACCCGGCCCACGCGGCCACAGCAGCGGCAGCCAGCGCCACCAGCAAAGTCAGCCACAGCAGGCGGTGCCGCTTGCAGAAATCTTTGATTTTTTGCATGAAGCCCTCCCCTGCTTTAGGTTGCTTACAGACAGTTTTATTATACATGATGATTGGCGAAAGTGCAATATTAGCCTTACTGCACTTTACTTTTCTCATTTTCCCTCTAGCTTTTTAGGCTAGAGAATGATATCATCTATGTAAAAATCACATAAAGAGGTCGTGATATTGCTATAATTAACTGATACAAAAACACCCCCGTCTGCATTACCAGGCGGGGGCATGTTATTGCATTACGAGAAACGGTCGCGCAGGTTCTTGAAGAAGCCCTTGCGCTTTTCGTAGTTATCCTCTTTCAAGCTGTCCTCAAAAGCTTTCAGGGCTTCGCGCTGGGCGCGGGTGACCTTTTTAGGGATCTCAACATCGACGATCACATACTGGTCGCCGCGGCCGCGGCCGTTCAGGTACTGGATGCCCTGGCCGCGCAGGCGGAACTTGGTGCCGCTCTGGGTGCCTTCGGGGATATGCTGCACAATGCGGCCATCCACGGTGGGCACCTCAACGTCATCGCCCAGCACAGCCTGGCTGAAGGTGATGGGCACATGGATGGTAACATCATACCCGTCACGCTCAAACATCGGGTCGGCCTTAACGGTAACATGCACGATCACATCGCCGGCCGGGCCGCCGTTGGAGCCGGCATCGCCCTGGCCGCGCAGTGCAATGTTCTGGTCATCATCAATACCAGCGGGGATATTGATCTCCAGGCTCTTGCGCGCGGCGGTCTTGCCGGTGCCGCGGCAGGTCTTGCACGGGTTGCGGATAATGGTGCCGCGGCCGCCGCAGTGGCTGCAGGGCTGCTGGCTCTGCATTACGCCAAAGGGGGTGCGCTGCTGTGTTACAACATAACCACGGCCGCCGCAGTCGGGGCAGGTTTCGGGGCTGGTACCCTTGGCCGCACCGGTGCCGCCGCAGTCGGGGCAGGTATCCTGGCGGTTGATGGTGATCTTCTTGGAGCAGCCGTGGGCGGCTTCCTCAAAGGTCAGGATCACGCTGGCCTGAATATCATGGCCCTTGCGGGGTACATTGGCGGTGCGGGTGGAAGAACCGCCGCCAAAGCCGCTGAATCCACCGCCAAATCCGCCGCCAAAGATATCGCCAAAGATGTCGCCCAGGTCCACGCCGCCAAAACCACCGCCGAACCCGCCTGCACCGCCGCCGTTGGCAGCCGCATAGTTGGGGTCTACGCCGGCAAAACCGAACTGATCATAGCGCTGGCGTTTCTGCGGGTCGGAAAGCACATCGTTGGCTTCGTTGACCTCTTTGAACTTTTCCTCGGCTTCTTTATTGCCGGGGTTCAGGTCAGGGTGGTACTTTTTGGCAAGTTTGCGGTAGGCGCTCTTGATCTCGGCATCCGTAGCGTTTTTGCCGATGCCCAGCACCTCGTAATAATCTCTTTTTTCTGCCATATGATCACACCTTTATGTGTTGAAGTAAGTTGACTTTTATTCCTTTCCCCTATGGGAACAGCCGGTTCTTTGTCCGTAAGGGCGTACAGCCTGTGCCTGCAAGCGGCAACGTGATTTCACTGCGGGCACACGCTGTGCGCCCCTACGGACGGGACGCAGCTTTGTGGGCTTAACCCCACAATGGCCGCCGCCGGAATTGCCTGGCGGCGGCCTTTTGGGTTACAGGGATGTTCCCCTGTTTATTCTGTTATCTTACACCTCGTGGAAGTCAGCGTCAACAGCACCGTCATCCTTCGGGGCGGAACCGGCATTGCCCGTGGGGCCCTGCTGGGCGTCAGCGCCCGGCTGCTGGCCCTGCTGCTGGGCAGCCTGCTGGTAAACCTTCTCGCTGATGGCGTAGAAAGCCTTCTGCAGGTCGTCCTGCTTTGCCTTGATGGCCTCAATATCGGTACCCTTCAGGGCTTCCTTCAGGGCGTTCAGCTTAGCTTCGCACTCGCTCTTCTCGGACGGAGAGACCTTGTCGCCCAGCTCGCCCAAAGCCTTTTCGGTCTGGAACACCATCTGGTCGGCGTTGTTGCGGGCATCAACATCTTCGCGGCGCTTCTTATCCTCAGCAGCATACTGCTCGGCATCCTTAACGGCCTTGTCGATGTCATCCTTGCTCATGTTGGTGGAAGCAGTGATGGTAATGCTCTGCTCCTTGCCGGTGCCAAGATCCTTAGCGCTTACATGCACAATGCCGTTGGCATCGATATCAAAGGTAACTTCGATCTGGGGCACGCCGCGCGGAGCCGGAGCGATGCCATCCAGGTGGAAGGTACCCAGGCTCTTGTTGTCGCGGGCAAACTCACGTTCGCCCTGCAGAACGTTGACTTCAACGCTGGGCTGGTTGTCAGCAGCAGTGGAGAAGATCTGGCTCTTCTTGGTGGGGATGGTGGTGTTGCGCTCAATGATCTTGGTGCAAACGCCGCCCAGAGTCTCAATGCCCAGGCTCAACGGGGTAACATCCAGCAACAGCAGACCCTTAACGTCGCCCTGCAGAACACCGCCCTGGATGGAAGCGCCGACAGCAACACATTCATCGGGGTTGATGCCCTTGAACGGCTCGCAGTTCAGTTCCTTCTTGACAGCGTCATAGACAGCGGGGATACGGGTGGAGCCACCGACCATCAGGACCTTAGCCAGGTCAGAAGCCTTCAGGCCTGCATCAGCCAGAGCCTTGCGGACAGGGGCCATGGTGCGGTCAACCAGATCAGCGGTCAGTTCATTGAACTTTGCGCGGGTCAGGGTCATATCCAAGTGCTTGGGGCCGTTGGCGTCAGCGGTGATGAACGGCAGGTTGATGTTGGTGGAAGTGGCGCTGGACAGCTCGATCTTTGCCTTTTCAGCAGCTTCCTTCAAGCGCTGTGCAGCCATCTTATCCTTGCGCAGGTCGATGTTGTTTTCCTTCTGGAAATCCTCAGCCATCCAGTCGATGATGCGCTGGTCGAAGTCATCGCCGCCCAGGTGGGTATCACCATTGGTAGCCAGAACTTCTGTAACGCCATCGCCCATCTCGATGATGGAAACATCGAACGTACCACCGCCCAGGTCGTAAACCATGATCTTCTGGTCGGATTCCTTATCAATGCCGTAAGCCAGAGAAGCTGCGGTCGGCTCGTTGATGATACGCTTTACGTTCAGACCAGCAATGGTACCGGCGTTCTTGGTTGCCTGACGCTGGCTGTCGTTGAAGTAAGCAGGAACGGTGATGACAGCCTCGGTAACGGGCTCGCCCAGGTAAGCTTCGGCATCAGCCTTCAGCTTTGCCAGGATCATAGCGCTGATCTCTTCGGGGGTGTAATCCTTGCCGCCGGCGTGAACCTTCTCGGCAGTGCCCATCTTACGCTTGATGGAGGAGATGGTGTTTTCGGGGTTGGTGATAGCCTGACGCTTTGCAACCTGGCCTACCAGACGCTCGCCGGTTTTGGTAAAGCCGACAACAGACGGGGTGGTACGGGCACCCTCAGCGTTAGGGATAACAACGGGCTCGCCGCCCTCCATAACAGCTACGCAGCTGTTGGTAGTACCAAGGTCAATACCAATAATCTTACTCATAATATAAAACTCCTTTCATATTCCTCTTTCAGGAAACATGGAAATGTGAATGTCTTAATTTATATCTGAACGGGCTTTTGCACCCGGTTCATGCTTTGTTATTCGGCCACAACCACGGTTGCATGGCGGATGATCTTATCGCCGATCATGTAGCCTTTCTGGAACACGCGCACCACAGTGCCGCTTTCCTGGCCATCCTCTGCCGGAACCTGCTGAACAGCGTTCATAAAGTTGGGGTCAAAGGGCTTGCCCATGGATTCGATCTCGGTGATGTTCAGCGTTTTCAGAGCTTTTTCGGCTTTGTCCAGCGTCATCACAACGCCCTTTTTATAGTTTTCGTCGGTGCATTCGGCATTGGCTGCCATATCCAGCGTATCCAGAATTGCCAGGATCTGGTTGACCGCGTGGGAAACACCATCGTTGAACTTCTGGTCAGCTTCGCGGGCGGAACGCTTGCGGTAATTGTCATACTCTGCAGCGGTGCGCAGCATCTGGTCTTTCAGCTTTGCGTTGGCCTGCTCGGCGGCTTCCAGCTTTGCCTTTACGGCTTCCAGCTCTTTGGATTTTTTGCCGAACCAGTCTTTCTTTTCGGTCTTTTCTGCAGCGGGTTCAGCTTCCTGCTTATCGGATTCTGCCGCGGGCGCTTTTGTTTCAGCAGCGGCCTGTTCCTGTTCAGTTTCAGGCTGCTTCTTTGTTTCTTCGCTCATGTCTGCTCCTCCTTTTTACCGGACATTGACTGCCCTAACTTAATTGCAAAATAATTCAAAACGGGGATCAAGTGTTCGTACTCCATGCGGTTGGAGCCGATCACCGCCACCGTGCCGTACAGCCCGCCGCCCGCAAGGTAACGCTTGCTGACGATGCAGAGGTTCGGCATGGCGGGCTCGATATCCTCGCCCAACGTGGCGGTCACTTTGCCGCTGCCCGGTTCGATCAGGGCGCGGGCCGCTTCGTTGTCAGAAAAAACTTCCAGCAGCGCGCCAAGGTTTGTGCGCACATCCGGCATCTTGGCCAGGTACTGCACGCCCTCCAGGTAAAACTGCGGGCGGGTGCGAACCAGCGCTTCGGCGGCGAACACCACCGGCGCCAGCCTGCGCCCGGCGGAAAGCACCAGGCTTGCCGTCAGCGACGGGGTCAGATCCTCCGGTGCCACAAAGGTCAGGCTGCTGTTCAGCAGGCGGGCCATCTCATCGGCATCCTCCCGCGTCAAGCCGGTGTGGATACGCGCCACACGGGTGCGCACACCGCCGGAGCTGGTAACCGCCAAAACTGCGGCGGAATACCGCCCGACCTGCACGACCTCAAAATGGGCGATGCACAGATCCTCGGCCTGCGGGGTGGTAGCCACTGCGGCACAGCCGGTATAATCGGCCAGTGCGCGGGCGGCGCTCTGCGCCAGCTTTTCGGGCTCAACGTCCATATCGGCAAACAGCCGGTCAATGTTTTCGCGGTCCGCTGCGCTCAGTGCTATGGCGGCGGGGGCTTCCAGCAGGTGGTCTAGGTAGTACCGGTACCCCTTGGGGCTGGGCACGCGGCCTGCGCTGGTATGCGGCTGCTCCAGCAGGCCAAGCTTTGTCAGCGCGGCCATCTCGTTGCGGAGCGTTGCGCTGGAAAGTGCCATGTCAAAGTGGCTGGCCAGCAAACCGGAGCCGACCGGCTCGCCGCCGGTAGAATAAATGGCAACAATCGCTTCCAGAATGCGCTGCTTGCGTGCATCCATCGTCATGCTGCCCTCATCTCCTTGTTTGCTTTTTCTTGTTTAGCACTCTCTCTTCCTGAGTGCTAAATTTATTATATCCCAACTCTTTGTTCTGTCAAGCCCTTTTCATAAAAAGTTTCAAACTTTAACAGATTTGACACAAACGCCGCGGCAAAGGGTGGTTTTTGCCCTCCGCCGCGGCGTTTTTCTGTTATTTTATCTTGTTTTGCTGCCCGCCAGACAGCAGGGTGATGCCGGCCAACGGTTCATTCTTCCATCCACTTTGCTAAAAATGCCGCGGCAATGTTTACTGCGCGGGCGGTCTCGGTATCAGGGGCTGCATCCTGCGGGCGGCCGGTCAGCAACACACCGCCTTCCACATCCCCCTGCACCACAATGGGGCAGACGCACAGCAGCACCGTTTCCCCTTTGTCAAAGGCAGTAATGCGGCGGGCAGCGGCTTCCGGCGCGGTGTAAGGGCCGCGCATGGCCAGCAGCCGGGCGGCGGCATCGCTGATCTGCCGCCCCAGCAGCTGCCCTTTGCCCGTGCCGGTGGCGGCCACAATGCTTTCCCTGTCACACACCAGCACAGGGCGGCCCAGGTTTTTGGCCAGCACCTCGGCATACACCCCGGCCAGTTCGCCCAGCTCCACCAGCGGGGAATATTTTTTGAACACCACCTGCCCATCGGCAGCGGTAAAAATTTCCAGTGCATCGCCCTGGCGGATGCGCTGGGTTCGCCTGATCTCTTTGGGAATGACCACCCGCCCCAGCTCATCAATCCTGCGCACGATTCCTGTTGCTTTCATTGGAGTACCCTCCTGCCCTTCCATATTCTGTACAATATACCTATTATATGGAAAGTGCGGCGGTTTATGTATGGTTCGTGCCTGTTTTTTGTCAGTGCTTTATCCAGCCCTGCCAGCAGGGCATCACGCTGAACGGCTTGGCAATGCGGGCGTTCACGCCTGCTTCAAACACTTTTTTGCGGTTCCCCTCAAAGCCATCTCCATTTTGGAGATATTATAACGGAGCGCCGCGTAAATTTCAGGATATTGGTTTCCTGCCCGCCAAATAGCCGCCCGCACATTGTCTGCAACCTTGCCGCCTGTACTATCCGGGTGGTATACTGATACCAATATATTTTGTGTGCCACGCACACAGGGAACGAGGCTCCGCTATGGCTGAACTGCTGCAAACCACTCTGTGCTACCTGGAACAAAACGGCTGCTATCTGATGCTGCACCGCATTAAAAAGAAGAACGACGTCAACCACGATAAATGGATCGGTGTGGGCGGCAAGCTTGACCCCGGCGAAACTGCCGAAGCCTGTGCCCTGCGCGAAGTGTGGGAGGAAACCGGCTTGACGATGCAATCCCCCGCCTACCGCGGCATTGTGGATTTTACTTGCGAGCCATGGCCCGCCGAGCGGATGCACCTGTACACCTGCACCGATTTTACCGGCACGCTGACCGACTGTAACGAGGGCACACTGGAATGGGTGCCCAAACCCGAAGTAGAGAACCTGCCGATCTGGCAGGGGGACAAAATTTTCCTTCGGCTGTTGGCGGAGGGCGCACCGTTTTTCCATCTGGAGCTAACCTATCACGGCGATACCCTGGTGCAGGCGGTGCTGGAAGGCGAGACACTGCCCTGCGGTTGAACAGCCATTATAATAAAGGCAATACCGCATAATTCTAAGTGCCGATACGGCGAGCGAGGTGCGG
>OLPS01000668.1_pt1 | contig 41461 bp, 51 predicted proteins | sample 1673071 | NCBI WGS metagenome assembly OLPS01 (sample SAMEA3136752, study PRJEB25190) | human gut metagenome | reverse complement strand
CTGCATGGCGGTGCAGGTGCGAATCCTGCCGCCGCGCCCAAACTGAAAATATCCGGCGCTGTGACGGGCGGCAAGAGCTGCCCGAGAGGCATGGGCGGGTTTTTGTAAATTTCCGTCGGGCGCGACCGCTTCGCGCGGTCCGTCCGTCAGAGCGCCGGAAAAGGAGAGAGTGAAAAATGACCATCGAGGAAATGAACAGAGCGATGCTGGTTTATACGGCAATGCACGAGCTCCAGCGGGCGCTCCTGCTCGGAGGCTCAGCGCTTCGCGAGCGCGAAAAGGAGCTCATCGAAGCTGTCAGCGTGTGGCTGGACGGCAGGCGGCGCGAGGATGTCGCAGAAGAGACACCGGACAGGAAAGAAGGAGAGACCATGACCCAGAAGGAAAGATACAGACGCACCCGCGAGGCTATGCGCATGACGCTGAGGCACATCGACGCAGACGCGCCGGACGTTGCGACCGGCCTGCGCGAGGTGGTGGATGCCGTTTCGGCAGAGCTGCCGAAGGTCGAGGGAGCTGCCGAAACGGCAGATAAGAAGGGATGGACCGAAATGACGCAGGAGAAATACAAAAAGGTTGCCGCTGCGATGCGCGCAGCGCTGTTCAGCATCTTCGGAAATTACGCAGACGTGGAAGACCGGCTGCGCACGGCGGATGTGGAAATTCAGTCGGTGCTGCTGAACGAGAGGATTTGTGCGCGGCCGGCAAGCTATCCGATCGAGGGCATTGCCGTCGAGGCGGAAAAGCTCGAAACTGAGAATGAGCCGGACGAGGGCGAGGGCGAGGCGAAAAAGCTGACGCGCGCGGCGGTGCTCGAAAAGGCGCGTGCGTGCGTGTGCGGTGAGCGCGAGGAGGACTACGGCTCGCCGGAGGACAGCTTCGGCTGCATCGCAGAGCTCTGGGAGGCGTATCTCCGCGCGGCGTGCGTCTCGCCGAACGCCATTATCACGGTGACGCCGACGGACGTCGCGATGATGATGGCGCTGCTTAAAATCGCGCGTGTCGGCACGAGCTGCGTCGGCGGCACGGCGGACAGCTTTGTCGACCTGGCAGGCTATGCGGCCTGCGGCGCGGAGTGCGCGGACGTAGAGGCTTCGAGTGATGATGCTTGATATAGTTACCAGAATCGCAAGCGTTTATATCTATGCGGCTGTCATTCTGGGCGGATCGATTATCACGCTTTGTTTGCTGCGGCTGTTCTTGTTCATGGGGCAGGAAGCCACAGACGCGTTTTGGAGGCTCTGTGACACGTGGAAGGACTTGCGACGCGGCAAAACAGAAACGCAGAGGGATGAACAGAAATGAAGAAAATTGCTTTAATCGTGCTGGCCATCGTGGCAGCGCTGGTACTTATGATTGGCGCTGCATTCATATCGGCCAATAACCGTGCGGTGTCGGCAGAGGAACAGGTCAGTTCGGCGGCGGCCGACGTACAGGTAGCCGAGAAACGCCGTGTTGACCTCGTGTACAATCTGGCGGACGCGGTGAAGTCCTACCAGAATTACGAGGGCGATACGCTGACCAGAATTACGCAGGCTCGTGCTGCTGCCGCGTCCGGCAAGGTCGAACAAGCGCAGGTTGCGTTGAACGCCGTTGCAGAGCAGTACCCGGAACTCAAGGCAAACGAAAATTACAAGCAGCTCATGACCGAGCTTGCGCTGACCGAGAACCAGATCGCGCAGTACCGCAACAACTACAATCAGCAGGTACGGGCATACAACAAGCTGGTACGGTCTTTCCCAACTGGTTTCCTGCTGCGAGTAATGAACTATCAGGCAATCGACACGACCTATGCGGACTACGATGCACCGGAAGATGCTCCGCAGAACCTGTTCGGTGACAGCGATGGAGATTAAGCCTCGTGAAATGGCATTCAGCGTTGCGATCGTGTTTGTTATGCTGGCGCTGGGCTTCCTGATCGGCAGTAAAATCGGTGACCATATTGCCGAAGAAAACGAGAAATTTACCACGGCAGCGCAGATCACAGACGATGAGCAGTTTCAGTACGCGCTGGCTACCGATTTCGGAAATGTCATCGCTTACGGCAATCTGATCGCTGAACAACCCGTTTCGGCAGATGATTTGGACGGCGAATACGCAAAACTGATCAGAATCACGGAACGATACACCATGCACACGCGCGAAGTGACCTATACCGATAGCAAGGGACATACGCACACCCGCACCGAGATATATTGGACGTGGGACAGGGTGAAACGAGAAGAAGACAGCACGGAAACCTTTTCATTTATGGGCGTATCGTTTCCGGCGGACAAGTTTTCTGTTTCCACCCATCGGCAGGGCAGTATGATTTATGACAACAGCGAGCTACGGCATTATTACGTAGTCGCAGACGCCAGCATGGTCGGCAGCGTACATACCCGGATCAAAGATCATATGATCGCGGACGACAATGAGTTCTACGCCGATACAGAGCCGCAGGCGGTTGTAGACCGTGCTGTAAAAAATGCAGGTGTACTCGTCGTTATGTTCTGGGTGTTCTGGATCGCGCTGACCTGCGGCGCGGTATATGGTTTCTGCGCGCTGGAAAACAGGTGGCTGGACGGATAATGTACAGCCCTGAAATGAGAGAGTATCTGAACGAAATCAAGCGCTACCTCGCGTGGCGCTACGGCATTACGGACAGGGAGGGGAAACATTGAACAAGCGTGAGGACTGGTGGGAGTACACAAAACGCATCATCCGGTCATACCCGGCACTGTGCCGCAAGGCGGAAAGCGTGGGCGACACGCCTTGCACACCGGCCTACGGCGCATCCGGCGGTCATAGCGGCGGCGGCAGTCCGGTTGAGCGTGCGGTCGTTGACCGCCTGACAGACAAGGAGCAGCGGCGGTATGATGCGGTGCAGGCTGCCATTTCGGAAACTGAGCGCATGAAGCACGGCCACCAGCGCATGGAGCTGATTGACCGTGTGTACTGGAAGCGAAGCCACACATTGTACGGCGCGGCGATGTGCGTGCCGGTGAGCGAAGCAACCGCTAAACGGTGGAACGGTACATTTGTGCGGTTGGTGGCAGAAAAATTAAATTTGCCGTAAAAATGATACTTCGTGCGGTGAAAATCGTAGTATTATGGTATCGTGAAGTGATACAGAAAAGTATTGCTTAACTCCTCTTTTGGCGAAGGGCACCTTGAAATGGGTGCCTTTTGTCTTGCTCAAATAATAAAGTATGTGTATTCTATGAATAAGAACAAATGTTCACTGTATTCTTCTCGATAAATCTGATATTTACTCTTCGCTTAAAAAGTCGTATATTGGAGAAAAGAGGAGGAAAGAATATGCCAACGATAAAGGACATTAAGTTTCAATATGCGATTTTGTTGCAAGAAAATGAACAAGGACAAGAAGTGATTTTTGATTTTGAAGCATGGCTTAATCGTATGAAAAGAGTTCACTATCCCGATAGAATTAAGCGAGTTCATACTAATTTAATACGCTTAGATAAGGTAGAAGAGGAAAATGAACAGGACCATTTAATAGGTATACGCTTCTTTAGATTGCGTGATAATAACATTCCTTATAAGGTACCGAATCAAGGTGAAGCTCAAGATATAAATATCGCAGATGATGAATACATTGGTGAGGGACTTCATATCGTTTATGATACGGTTACACATTACTTTATGATACAAATTAATAGAAATAGTATTGGTCTTAACAGTATCGCGGGTTATATTACGCAAACATTGTATGATGGAGAAAATCCAGTATTTTTTAGAGCGTTTCATAAAGACTTACACACGATGAATTTTCAAGAAAGAAGATATAAAAATATAACAGTAGGTTTTGCTAACGCTGATGGGTTACCACAACCGGCATTTCGGTCTATGGGCGGGATATGTGATGCATTACAGAAGAGTGAAGCTCATGATGCAGTCATGAAAGTTGGAGTTGGACGCAAGAAAAACAAGTTTTTAAATACAGTTTGGGCATTAGCTGTGGTTCAGGAAATCGTAGATAATATCAACTGGTTCACAACTGCTAAAATTACGTATTGCACTGGGCATTCTAATCAGACTCAAAAATTAAATTTACTTGACTTGCTAGAAGTCAGTATTCTTCGAATTTCAATGGAAGCACGTAGAACAATTGATTTTAATGATATGATTGGGAGGATGAAGCAAGAGTATTTAATAAAGAGAGAAGCATTGGACAGAATGCGAAATCGACAATGAACTAAGGAGGAGGACGATGCGGGAAAAAATAGGCGAATTAAAAAACGATTATGGTATGGAAATTGTCAAAATAGCTGCCTGCATTGTTATTACAGGTATACTGTATTGCTATGATTACTTCAAGCAAAAGAATATGGTATTCTTGATAATCAAATCATGCCATTTAACCGATGCATTAACAGGAGTATTAACTTTTGCTACACTGATGATTGGATTCTTAGGTGTTCTATTGCCTGCAGTGGTGAGTATGCGTAAGGATTCGGATTTAATCAGTAACTTTTTTAAAGTGGTATCACCTAAACGATTTTCGGCATTTATTCGTAGTAATATCATTGCAAGCCTTGCGCTTAATATATGTTCTATTATCATGTTTTTTAGCAAAGATATGATAAATACAAATCATATACACTTTGCCTTTCTAATGGGATGGCTAACAATATTAAGTGCTATTTATTTTATTGTAACCACTTATTCTGTATTAAATACGCTGTTAAGACTATTGATTGAAAACAAAACGAACTGATTACTATTAGCAAAACCGCCTACACCATGGGCGGTTTTCTTTTACCCATTTTCAGAAAGGACGGTGAGCGCGTGAGCAAACTGACAGCCAAGCAGCAGGCTTGGGTGGATTATTACAAGCAGGGCAAGACGGCGGCAGAGGCGGCGCGGCTTGCCGGATACAAGGGCAGTAATTCGGACGTCATCGGAGCACAGAACTTAGTAAAACTTAGTAAATACATCGCAGACCGCGACAAGCTGCTTGAAACGCCGCGCATTGCCGACATGGAGGAGATCAACGCCTTCTGGACGAACGTCATGCGTGACAAGGGCGAGGAAACCAAGGACCGGCTCAAGGCGTCCGAGCTGAGAGCGAAAGCGGCGGGCGCATTTGTGCAGAAAATCGAGCACTCCGGCACTCTCGAGGTGGAAAACCCGCTTGCCGGTCTGACCACCGAGGAGCTGCGGAAGCTGGCGGACGATGGTTGACCCTCGCATCCGCAGGGCGGCTCGCCTTGAGCTTGCCCGGCGTGATTTCTGGTCGTTCTGCAAGCTGATGGCGCCGGACTTCTACCGCGAGGACCGGCCGTACCTCAAGACGCTGTGTCGGCGCTTACAGGCGTTCTGTGAGAGCGATCGCAAGGTGCTGGTGGTCAATATGCCGCCGCGCCACGGCAAGAGCCGCACGGCGGTGCTGCTGAGCCAGTGGTTGTTTGGGCGCGATCCGTCCGAGCAGATCATGACCGGCAGCTACAACGAAACGCTGTCCACGACGTTCGCACGGGCGGTCCGCGACGGCATTGCGGAGGAACGGTTTGACCCGAGCCGCATCGTGTTTTCGGACATTTTCCCGCAGACACGCATCAAGTACGGCGAGGCCGCCGCAGGCAAGTGGGCGCTTGAGGGACAGTACGCGAGTTACCTCGCTACCTCTCCGGGCGGCACGGCGACCGGCTTCGGCGCACGCAAGCTGATTCTCGATGACCTGATCAAGAAGGCCGAGGAGGCTTTTAACGAGGGCGCACTCGACAAGCAGTGGCAGTGGTTCACGGACACGATGCTGTCCCGAACCGAAACCGGCTACAAGATCGTTATCATCATGACGCGCTGGGCGACCGGCGACCTCGCAGGCCGTGCGCTGGAGCACTGGCCGGATGCGGAGCTCATCACGATGAAAGCCTTGCAGGACGACGGCACGATGCTGTGCGACGCGGTTCTCACCCGTGAGGACTACGAGGACAAGGTTCGCACGATGAGCGAGGAGATCGCGTCAGCGAACTACCAGCAGCAGCCGATCGACCTGAAAGGCCGTCTGTACAGCAGCTTCAAGACCTACGCGGACATTCCGCGCGATGCAAACGGCAGGCCGCTGTTCACGCATATCCGCAGCTACACCGACACGGCGGACACCGGCGCGGACTTCCTGTGCAGCATCATCTACGGCGAGTATAACCACGAGGCCTATGTGCTCGACATCTACTACACCAAGGACCCGATGGAGACCACCGAGCCGGAAACCGCACGGCGGCTGCTGGCGCACGGCGTAAACCTCGCGAAAATCGAGAGCAACAACGGCGGCCGCGGCTTTGCCCGCAACGTGCAGGAGCAGCTTCGGCGGCTCGGCTCCAACCGCTGCCGTGTGGAGTGGTTCCACCAGAGCGAGAACAAGGTCGCGCGTATCCTCACGAACTCAACGTGGGTGCAGGATCACATTTACTACCCGGTGAACTGGCGTGACCGCTGGCCGGAGTACGCAAAAGCAATGTTACATTACCAGAAAGAGGGCAAGAATGCCCATGATGACGCTCCCGACGCGACAACCGGCGTTGCGGAGCAGTTTACCAGGAAAGGAGGGGTCAGCGTATGGTGAAAGTGAACAGCCGCACGATTCAGCGGCTTTTGCAGGGGCACGGGCAGTTCATCCGCGAGGCGGACGAGGCGCGGCGCTATTACAGCAATGTCAACCGCATCAAGCAGGACAACAGCGTTTTGCAGCGGCAGGCAGAGACCGAGCAGGCGCTCGGCAATCCGCTGCACCTCGCGGACAACCGCATTTCGCACTCGTGGCATAATCTGCTCGTGACGCAGAAGGTTTCCTACGCGCTGAGCTATCCGCCGGTGTTCGATGTGGGGAACAAGACCGCCAACGAGCGGATCGCAGAGATCCTCGGAGATCAGTATACCGCAACAGCCATGCAGCTGGGCATTGACGCGAGCAACACCTCGGTCGGCTGGCTGCACTACTGGCGCGGCACAGACGGCAGGTTCCGCTATCACACCGTAGACCCGGAACAGATCGTGCCGGTGTTCTCCGGTACGCTGGAAAGCGACCTTGTCGGCGTGCTGCGCTGCTACACCATGCTCGACCCGACAAGCGGCCAGACCGTACAGGTGTGCGAATACTGGGACGACACGACCTGCCGGTTCTACCGTCAGAACGGCGTGTCCGGCAACTACACCTACTTCGAATATCCGGAAGTCGGGCAGGAGCTGCGGCACGGCCTCGGCGCGGTGCCGTTCATCCCGTTCTACAACAACGCCGACCGGCGGGGCGATCTGCCGCTGTACCGCGACCTGATCGACGCCTACGACAAGGTGGTTTCCGGCTTCGCCAACGATATGGAGGACGTGCAGGAGGTCATCTTCGTCATCAAGAACTACGGCGGCACGGACAAGACCGAGTTCATGAGTGACCTCAAAAAGAGCAAGCTCATCAAGGTCGAGGGGGACGGCGGCGTGGACACCATCCGCGCGGAGATTCCGTTTGAGGCGCGGAACGCATTCCTCGAAAGAACGCGCCGTCAGATCTTCGTCAGCGGCATGGGTGTTGACCCGAACCCTGAGAATTTCGGCAACTCGTCCGGCGTGGCGCTCAAGTACCTGTACAGTCTGCTGGAGCTCAAGGCCGTGATGCTGGAAACGCAGTTCCGCAGCGGCTTTGCCGAGCTGGTACGCGCTATTTGCCGTCTGGAGGGTATCGCACAGCCGAAACGCATTCTCCAGACATGGACACGCAACATGGTTCAGAACGACCTCGAAACCGCGCAGATCGCGCAGCAGTCGGTCGGCATTATCTCGGACAGGACCATCCTCGCAAACCATCCGTGGGTAGACGATGCCGAGAGCGAGCAGAAGCAGCTGGACAAGGAACAGCAGGCGGCAGCCGAGAAGCAGCCGCAGTTCCGGTTCCCGCCAAAGGACGGTGCAGGCGATGGCAGCAGCGGATAAGCTGAACGGCGCCTACTGGCGCAAACGTGCCATCGAGCTGGCCGAAAAGCAGAAACGGGAAGACGACGACCTGTGTCTGAGGTTCCATCGAGAGTATGAGCGCATCCTGCACGAACTGGACAAGGAAATTTCGATCTTCTATGCCAGATACGCTGTAAACGAGAGTGTCAGCATGGCAGACGCACGCAGGCTGCTGCGGGATGCCGAGCTGGAGGACTTCCGGATGTCGCTGGACGAGTTCCGCGACAAGGCGCTTGCAGGCGGCTTTGACAAGGAGCTGGAGGAGGTTTATCTCCGTTCGCGTATCTCGCGCTTGCAGGCATTGCAGACACAGGTTGAGCTGCGTATGATGGAGCTGTTCGGCTCTCAGCGCGATGTGCTGCGCGACCACTTGCAGGAGCGTTACACCGATACCTACTATCGCACGGTGTACGCCGTCAGCCAGCAGGCCGATGTAGCAAGCACCTTTGCCCGCATTGACCCGCAGACGGTCGAGAAGATACTCGCCGTGCCGTGGCTCGGCAGTGAATTTTCGTCTCGTATCTGGGCGGACAAGGACAAGCTGACCCGTGAGCTGATGCAGACGCTCTCGCGCGGCTTTGTCCGCGGCGACTCGCTCGACCGCATGACGAAAGAGTTCGCCCAGCGCATGGGCGTGTCCGAGAGCAGGGCGGCAACGCTCATCCACACCGAGAGCGCCCACATGGCGGCTGAAGCTGCCGAACAGGGATACCGGGAAACCGGTGTCCAGTCCTATCGGTTCGAGGCGGCGCTCGACCTCAAGACCTGCGCAGTGTGCGGCGCTCTGGATCAGCGCGAGTTTCCGCTTGCGGAGCACGAAACCGGCATCAATTATCCGCCGCTGCATCCGCGCTGCCGGTGTACCACCGTTCCGGTGACGGAGTTCCGGATCGGCAGTAAGCGTGCCGCCAGAAATCCCGCGACCGGCAAGACCGAGTATGTCGAGAAAGGTATGACATATGAGGAATGGCATAAGAAATATGTTGAAAACGACCCGGAAAATGCTATACTGGAATTGAACAAGCGCGAAACAAGCGCACTGCAGAAGTATGTCAGTGCGGCCAGCTATTCGCTAAACGATAAGCTGCGCCGAGGTGAATCGCTCAGCGAAGCGGAACAGCGCTGGACGAAACGGCTTGACAAGGCGCTGGATAAACTTCCAGTGTACGAGGGAACGGTATATCGTTCTCTGTCCAGTAACATGATACCGGATAAAGCTGCTTTTCTGGCAGCGCATGAGGTTGACGCGATCGTTACATACGACGCATACACGTCTACTTCTACGGAGGTATATGACTCGGATATGGATATTCAGCTGGTTATTCAGAGTAAGACCGGCAGAGATATGCGTGGTATCAACGCAATCGAAAAGGAAATCCTTTTCAAGAGAGAATCGCGTTTCATTGTTGACAGAAAGGAGGGCAACACCATATGGCTGACAGAAATTTAACCTTTGAGGACTTCAAAAGGCTGTCACCCGAGGAACGCAGCAGGCGATATGAAGAACTGTCCGATCATGACAAGTTTCTGGCACGCTGTTCGCAGCCGTCGGGCGTTCATGGTGTGCTGTGCAATACCTGTATCCACCGAAAGCGGGTATGCTGCAAGGCGTTTCCGGATGGTATCCCGGGCGAGCATATGAATAAGCTGGAGGAAAACCCGGCAATCGAATGTGCACCGGGCGTTCACTATCAACCAAAGACTTAGTCATCAAGACCGTACATTGGAGAGATAACAATGGATCTCATTCAGCACATGAAAAAGCTGCTCGGCACCGAGCACCCATATGACAAAGCGCATCGCCTCAAGGTGGAATGCACGGACGGTATTACGCTGACCGGCAAATTCGTCACCGTCGTAGGCGCACTGGACAATGAACCGGAGATTGCAGAGCTGATTATCCGGCGCGACGACAACGGCGTTCTGACCGGAATGCTGGAAACCGAAATCAAAACAGTAGAACTGATGGACTAAACCACCAAGGATTCAATCCAAGGTGGTTTTTTCATACCCATTTTTCGATGAAAGGAGCAAAAAAACAATGGAATTTCTCAAAAGCCTTTTTGAAAAGGGCGCACTGACCTGGGAACAGTTCCAGCAGGCGGCAAAGGACGCAAAGTTTGAGGTGGTCAACGCCGCCGGCGGCGCTTACGTTCCCAAGGCCGACCTGGACACCAAGGCGCAGGAGCTGACCACGGCGAACAACACCATCAAGGACCTTCGTGCCACCGCAAAGGCGTGGGACGGAAAGGACCCGAAGAAGCTGGAGGACGACCTCAAGGATCTCCAGACCAGGTACGACACCGACACCGCGAACATCCGCCGCGATGCGGCAATCGACCTGGCGCTGACCCGTGCCCATGCACGCGATCCGCAGCTGACCCGCGCGGCGCTCTCGATGGACGACATCAAGATCGGCACGGACGGCAAGATCACCGGCCTTGACGCGCAGGTCGAAAGTCTGAAAAAGGACAAGGCATGGCTGTTCGAGGAGGACGGCGCAGGTCAGTCCGGCAAACAGGGCGACAAGGGCGGAAACCCGAACGGCGGTCAGGGCGGCGGCTACAATCCGCAGTCCGGCGGCAACCCAAACACGGTAAACGATCTCGGTTCCGCTCTCGCAGAAGTATACAACACCAACGGCTAACAGAAAGAAGGAATGAAAAATGCCTATCACTCTCGCACAGGCAAAGGTCGGCATGGCAAACCATGTGGACCAGCAGGTTATTGATCAGTTCCGCCGCGGCTCCATGCTGCTGGAGGCACTGACCTTTGACAACTCGGTATCGCCCGGTACCGGCGGCTCTACGCTGACCTATGGCTACACCCAGCTCAAGACCCCGGCAGGCGCGGATTTCCGTGACATCAACACCGACTACACCGACACCGTAGCCGACCGCGAAACCAAGTCGGTTGACCTCAAGATCTTCGGCGGTACGTTCAAGATTGACCGTGTTCTCGCTAACACCGCGAACGGCCAGATCAACGAGGTGCAGTTCCAGCTCGAGGAGCACATCAAGGCGACCACCAACCTGTTCCACTACACCGCCATCAACGGCGACAAGGGCACCAAGGGCTTTGACGGTCTGGACACGCTACTTGTCGGCACTTCCACCGAAATCAACGCGGACGCATCCAAGGCGATCGACCTGTCCACCTCGGCGGCGATCGACACCAACTACAAGACCGTGCTCGATATGCTCGACGAGTTCCTGTCCGAGCTGGACGGCGTGCCGACCATGCTCATCGGCAATGCGGCGCTGCTGACCAAGATCCGCTCCTGCGCCCGCCGTGCCGGTTATCTGACCCACTCTGAGGACGCTTTCGGCCGTCAGATGAGCGGTTACAACGGCATTCCGTTCATGGATATGCAGTATTACTACGACACCGCCGAGAAGAAGGAAAAGCCGGTCGTACCGATCACGTCGCGTGAATACGGCGCGTCCTCGTCCAAGACCACCGTTACCGGTCTGACCGACCTGTACGCTGTCCGTCTGGGTCTGGACGGTTTCCACGCCGTATCTCCGATGGGCGGCAAGGTGATCTCGACCACGCTGCCGGATTTCTCTACCGCAGGCCCGGTCAAGGCCGGTGATGTCGAGATGGTAGCGGCAACCGTGCTCAAGAAGTCCCGCGCTGCCGGCGTGCTGCGCAACTTCAAGGTAAAGTGAGGGAATTGCCATGTACAAGATCAAGGCACCGAACGAGGAGTACGACCGCAAGATCGGCGGCGTGCAGTTCGTCAGTGGTGAGGCGCAGACGGATAACGAGTGGCTTGCAAGCTGGTTCTCCGGCCGTGCGGGCTTTACCGTGGAAACCGTGACCGCCGAGGAGGAAACCGAGCCGACCGAGGACAAACCGAGGGGGAAGCGCAGGAATGACAAGGGAAACGCTGATGCTGCGGGCGCAAAGCCTGCTGCCGAACCTGCCGCAGGAAACGCTTGAGTTCGCCTGCGATCTGGTGCTCGAGCAGATCTGCAACTACTGCAATCTGACCGAGGCGCCGGACGGCCTGACGAACACCGCAGCGCTGATGGTGCGTGGTCTGGTAAACGGCGTACAGCTCCAAAATGAGAATATGCAGCCTGCCGCAAAGGGCGTGTCCAGAGGGGATACGTCCTTTTCCTTTGCAACGGCGGCGGAGCAGCTGGCGGCACTGGCAGGCTCGGGCGACTTCCTCACCGACTACAAGGCGCAGCTGAACGCCTATCGAAAGATGAGGTGGTAGTATGCTCGGCAATCCGGAGCTGGAGCGGGCGCTGCTCGAGCAGACCTATGACGGCGTGATGACCGTCACCGGCACAAGCAAGCAAACCGTGAATGGCGAAACCGTTGTTACGCCGGACGCGGTGCTGCACGAGAATATCCCGTGTGCGCTGTCGTTTTCGGGCACACCGGACAGCAAGACCGACGCAAACAGCGGTCAGATCAGCTATCAGGCGACGATCTACTGTGCGTCGGAGCTGACGATTCCGGTAGGCTGCCGCATTGTGGTTCAGCAGTACGGCGCGACCTATCGGCTGAAATACAGCGGCGAAAGCGCGGTCTATCCGACCCATCAGCAGCTTTCCGCTGTCCGAGAGGAGCGAGCGTAATGGCAAGCTGGGGAAGCTGTGATTTTCACGAGCTGCGCGACTTAAACGAACGCATTAAGGCCGCCGCCAGCGAACCGGAGATGGACGCTTTCTACACCGGCCTGCTCGATGAGATGATGAACGGTCTGCTGACCGACGTCAAGGAGCTGACACCGGTTGACCGCGGTCATCTGCGGCGCAACTGGTTTACGACGAAAGCGCGGCGAAGCGGCAAACATTATCGTGCAGAAATCTACAACAACATTGAGTATGCACCATATGTGGAGAACGGCCACCGGCAGGAGGTCGGACGGTACGTTCCGGCCATCGGCAAGCGCCTTGTGAACGGCTTTGTCGAGGGCAGGCATATGCTGTGCGAGGGTCTGCTCGACCTCCAGAAAGCTGCGCCGGACTTTATCAAGACCAAAAGTGAGGAATTCCTCAGCCGCATGATGGAGGGCAAATGATTAACGTAGTACAGGAAATCGTCGATAAGCTGCGCACGGTCTATCCATCGGCGCAGTACGACATCTACACCGAACGTATCGAGCAGGGCTTCTCTGCGCCGTGCTTTTCCATTCGGCAGCTTCGTGCTGACGTCACGCCGTACCCGTCCGGCCAGCATGAGATCGTGCAGCACATGGACGTGCGGTTCTTCCCGTCGGACGGCCGTCCGCAGGAGCAGTGCCGAGAGACCGCACAGACGCTCACGCTGCTGCTGCGGCGCACGGAAAGCCTGCGCGGCTCGAATCTCTCGTGGGGAATTACAGACGAGGTGCTGCACTTCTTCGCGGACTACCGGCAGTTTGTCCGGGAAGTCCCGGAAGATATTCCGATGGAGAATTTGCAGACAACCGTAGGAACGGAGAACGAAAATGGCAGTTAAACGCAAAACCGAGGCAGGAGCACCGGCGTTCACCGGCGCACAGCTCCTGACCTTCGACAGATACCGCGAGCGGCGCGACCTGCTGGGTGTGCTGCTCGACAAGGATCAGCGCTACACCTTTTCCGAGGTGGACGCGCTCATCGACAACTTTATGAAAGGCAAGGTGAATTAAATGGCTTTAGGCGGCGGTATGTATACCGTACAGAACAAGGTTCTGCCCGGTGCGTACATCAACTTTGTGTCGGCGGCTCGTGCGTCTGCGACCCTGGGCGACCGCGGCACGGCAGCTTTCCCGCTGTCCCTCGACTGGGGACCGGAGAACGAGGTCGTGACCATCGAGAACAGCGAGTTCCAGAAGGGCTCACTTGCGCTGACCGGCTACGCCTACACGGCGGACGAGCTGCGTCCGCTGCGCGAGATCTTCGCAAATGCCAAGACGCTGCACCTGTTCCGTCTGAACAGCGGCGGTGCAAAGGCAGCCTGCAAGTATGCGGAGGCGAAGTATCCGGGCAAGATCGGCAACGAACTGAAGATCGTGATTCAGCAGAACGAGGGCTTCACGGCATCGACGAACGAGGTCTACGACGTTTCGACCTACATCGGCACGACCCTCGTGGACACGCAGAAGGCAGTTAAGGCAGTTGCAGACCTTTCCGACAACGACTATCTGCACTGGAAGGGCAGCGAGGCGCTGACCGAGAACGCAGGCCTGCTGCTCACCGGCGGCACGACCGGCGCGGTGCAGGATGCGGCGTACCAGACGTTCCTCGACAAGATCGAGCCGTACAGCTTCAACGCGGTCGGCTGCGACACGAAGAACAGCACGGTCAAGGGTCTGTTCGCCAACTGGACGCGCCGCCTGCGTGATGAGCAGGGCGTGAAGTTCCAGTGCGTGCTGCATGGTTATCCTGCGGCGGACTATGAGGGCGTGATTTCCGTCAAGAACGGTCTGGTCGGTGCATCTGATGACCCGTCGGCTGTCTACTGGACGACCGGCGCGGAATCTGCGTGCGCGGTCAACCGCTCGATGACCAACTCGACCTACACCGGCGAGTACGACATCGACACGAACTACACCCAGACCCAGCTTGAAAAGGCGATCAAGGCGGGTGAGTTCACGTTCCACCGTGTCGGTGACCAGACCCGCGTGCTGACCGACATCAACACGTTCGTGTCCGTCACGGACGAAAAGAGCGCGGATTTCTCGTCCAATCAGGTCATGCGCGTGCTCGACCAGATTGCGAATGACATTGCATCGCTGTTTAACTCGAAGTACCTCGGAAAGGTGCAGAACGACGCAAGCGGCCGCGTGAGCCTGTGGAGCGACATTGTAGCGCACCACACCCAGCTCCAGACCATCCGCGCCATTGAGAACTTCGACAGCAGCAGCGTCACCGTGTCGCAGGGCGACATGAAGAAGTCGGTTGCGGTCGAGGACCATGTACAGCCGGTTTCCGCGATGGAACAGCTTTACATGAAGGTAATCGTTGAATAAAGGAGGGAAAAGTCATGCTGAACGCTCCCGTTATGGAAGCAAATGATGCGGTATCCGGTTCGATGGCCGAGTGCTACGTCACCATTGACGGCAACCGCTATAATATGATGCAGCTGTACAGCTTTGAGTCGTCCGCGAAGGTCAATTCGCAGGACGTGAAAATCCTCGGCCGTACCGGCATCGGTAAGAAGCCGACTGGCTGGTCCGGTTCGTGGAAGGGCACGGCGCATTTTAACCAGAGCGTGTTCCGCCGCTGGTTCCTGATTTACTGCAAGACCGGCAAAATGACGCCGTTTGAGATTCAGGTATCCAACGAGGACCCGTCCTCGTCCGCCGGCCGTCAGACCATCACGCACACCGGCTGCCTGATCGACAGCTCGATTCTGGCGAAGTTCGACGCAGGCGACAGTCTGCTTGATGAGGATCTTTCCGGTACGTTCGACGGCTGGGATATGCCTGAGGAATTTACCGAACTGTCCGGTATGGAATAAGGAGGAATTTGTACAATGGGTAATCTTACCGCATTTCTGGCGCAGAACGCCAAGCAGGTTGAAAACGTGAAGCTGGTCGTATCCGACCGTTTCACCGATGAGGACGGCAAGCCGCTCGAGTGGGAGGTGCGCTGCATTTCCTCGCGCGAGGACGAAACGCTGCGCCGTGACTGCCAGTACCGCGTACAGGTGCCGGGCAAGCGCGGCAGCTTCCGTCAGGAATTCGACAACGTGCTGTACCTTGCCAAGCTGGCAGCCGCCTGCACGGTTTATCCGAACCTCAACGATGCAGAACTGCAGGACAGCTACGGCGTGAAATGCGCCGAGGAGCTGATCTCGGCCATGCTGACGCCGGGTGAGTATACGAACTACACGGAAAAGCTGTTCGACATCTGCGGCTTCGGTGACAAGCTCGATCTGGTGGAACAGGCAAAAAACTGATTCGGGACGGTGAGGATTGTGCAACAGAGGACGAAAAAGAGGCGTACAAAGCGCACTACTGTCTGCAAAAGCTGCATATCCTGCCGTCCACCTATTTGAGCCTGCCGCGAGAGGAACGGGCATTTATCTGGGCGTCCTGTGTCGTGCACAACGAGGACGAAAAGGCGGCTCTGGATAAGGCAAAACGAGGGAGGTGAGTTCTATGGCACTGTCCAATACCGTCCAGCTGCGCGACGGCATGAGTAATGTACTCAGCCGTATCGCGTCCAACCTGAGTGCGGTCAACGACCGGTTTGAGCGGATGCAGAACCTGACCGAACAGGCGGCGCCGACCGGTCTGTATGCACAATTTAACAGTGAACTGACAGGCGTGCGCGAAGAGCTCACCCGAACTGTGAGCGAAGTCGAGGAGCTGCGGAGCGGCATGACCTCGGCGCAGCCGCCGGCAGAGAACCTGACGGCCTCGCTCAAAAAGCTGGGCACCGCGTTCCTCGGCTCCAAGCTGGTGAGCGGTATCGTGAGTATGTCGGACGAAATGACGCAGACCACGGCGCGTCTGAATCTGATGAACGACGGTCTGCAAAGCACTGCCGACCTGCAGGAGCTGATCTATCAGTCCGCTATGCGTTCCCGCGGCGCGTACAACGCCACGGCGGATGCGGTCGCGAAGATGGGTCTGCTTGCCGGTGACGCATTCAGCAGCAATCAGGAAACGATCGCGTTTGTCGAGCAGCTGAACAAGCAGTTCAAGATTGCCGGCACGTCCGCCGAGGGTCAGGCCGCCGCCATGCTGCAGATCACGCAGGCCATGGGCTCCGGCGTGCTGCGCGGTGAGGAGCTGAACTCGGTATTCGAGCAGGCACCGACCATCATTCAGTCGATTGCTGATTACCTCGGCGTGTCGGTCGGTGAAATCCGCAGCATGGCGCAGGAGGGCGAGCTGACGGCGAGCGTCGTCAAGTCCGCTCTGCTGTCCTCGGCAGAGGAAACCAACCAGAAATTCAACGAGATTCCGCTCACCTGGTCGGACGTCTGGACGCAGGCCAGCAACATGGCGATCATGGCCTTGCAGCCGCTATTGGAGGCCATCAACTGGGTGGCGAACAATATTGAGGTCATTGGCCCGCTGGTGCTTGCGGCTGCGGCAGCCTTTGCGCTGTTTGCAGTGGCCGCCAACTGGACGAAGATCTGTGCTGCGGCTACGAAGGCGCTGACAGCCGCACAGAAGATGCTCAATGCCGTGATGTCGCTCAACCCGATTGTGCTGATTATCGGCAGCGTTATCATTCTCATCGGCGTGATCGCGGCATACATCAACTACACGAACCGGGCAAAGAACGAAACGACGAGCGCCGTCGGCGTGATCTGCGGCCTGTTTGCGATGGCAGGCGCGTTTGTCTACAATATGTTCTATCTGCCGGTCTACAACGTGATTGCCGATCTTATCAACTTCCTCGGCAACGTGTTCCAGCACCCGATTGCGTCGATCGAGATTTTGTTTTTGCAGCTCAGCCAGTATGTTGTCGGCGTCATCCGTGGTATGGTGAGGACGATCGAGAAGCTCATCAATCTTATTCCGGGCGTGAAGATCAACATCACCAGCGGTCTGGACACGTTCTACGACAGCTACACCGACAGCATCCAGAAGATCAAGGATCAGTCCGGGTGGACGGAGTATGTGAAGCACAAGGAGAAGATCGAGTATTCGACGGCTTACGCCAACGGCTACAACTGGGGCGCAAACCTCCAGAACAGCATCTCCGAAAAGCTGGGTCTTGACCTGCCGGACGATCCGGCAACGGGTCTACTGTCCAACATCGCGGACAACACCGCACAGATTGCGGACGATGTGAGCGTATCCTCGGACGACATCAAGCTGCTGCGCGATATTGCCGAGCGGCAGGTCATCAACAAGTACACCACCGCCGAGATCAAGGTGGAAATGGTCAACCACAACAACATCTCGAACGAGATGGATCTGGACGGCGTAGTCAATCTGCTGGAAGCCAAGGTCACCGAGGCGCTTGTCACCAGTGCGGAAGGAGTGCACATCTAAATATGTACGAGTTTTACATGGACGGTGTGCGCCTTCCGGTCACGCCGAGTGCGCTGACCATCAAGATCAGCAACCAGAACAAGACCATCAACCTCATCAACGAGGGTCAGGTAAATATTCTGAAAGCACCGGGGCTGTCCAAAATCAGCTTTTCGGCGCTGTTGCCGAACAGGGAATATCCGTTTGCGTGCTACCCGAGCGGTTATCAGCCTGCTCAGTATTACATGAGCAAGCTGGAAGCGCTCAAGACCGCCTGCAAGCCGTTCGAGTTCTCGGTTATCCGTATAGACGACAGCGGCGAGGAGCTGATGAGCGCACAGCCGATGACGGTATCCCTTGAAAGCTATGAGCTTGCTGAGGATGCCGGCAGCTACGGCGTTGACGTGATGGCAAAGATTGAATTGCTGCAATACGCGCCGTACCATACCAAGTCTATCGAGTTCAAGAAGAGCGAGAGCAGCAGCTCCGGCACTAAAAAGGCGACCGTCACGCAGAAGCGCGACACTACGACGGCACCGGCCGGTAAGACGTACACCGTCAAGTCCGGTGATACGCTGTGGGACATTGCCCGGGTGAAGCTGGGGAACGGTACTAAGTGGCAGTCTATCTATAATCTGAACAAGGCTGCCATTGAGGCCGCCGCCAAGAAGCACGGCAGATCAAGCAGCTCGAACGGCTGGTGGATCTATCCCGGCACCGTGCTCAAGCTGTCGGGTTAAGGAGGGGGGAGAACATGGGTAAATATGTTTGGCCGTGTCCATCCTACTCGCGCATTTCAAGCGGATACGGCAACCGTACCTGTCCGTTCCACGGCAAGGAGTTCCACGACGGCGTTGACCTGGCAGCGGCAAGCGGTGCACCAATCCTCGCGTTCGGGCCCGGCACGGTCACGAAGTCCGGCTGGTACGGTGGCTACGGCAACTACATCAGTATCGACCACGGCGGCGGTCTGATGAGCTTTTACGGGCACGCCTCGGCGCTCTACGTCAAGCAGGGCGCGAAAGTCACCGCCGGTCAGAAAATCGCGGCTGTCGGTACAACCGGCAGCTCGACCGGCTGTCACCTGCATTTCGGTATGCACAAGAACGGCAGCAGCGTCAATCCGCTGAACTATGTTTCCTCCGGTGATACGCTCGCCAAGTATTCCGGCGCGAAGTCGGGCGGTACGGCAACAAACACTGTAAAGGCGTTGTTCACGGCATACTATCCGGCGAATAACGCCATGGAGGGCGGGTTTCTTGACGCACTGGGAAACAGACTTGACCCGAGCAAGCACACCTGCGCTGCACCGCCAAGCGTACCGTTTGGTACTAAGGTTACAGTGCAGGGCACAGGTACAGCGCTTGATGGAGTGACGTACACCGTCAATGACCGTGGCGGCATGATTCAAATCGAAAATGGCGTGTACCACTTCGACCTCTTGATGTCCTCGAATGCTGAATGCAACCGCTGGGGCAAGAAGTACGGCAAAGCCATCATCGGCGGCTCGGGCGGCTCGTCCGGCTCGACCTCTTCGGGCACGAGCACCGAGAAAGAGAAGAAGAAGGATATCACGACCGTTGTTGTTAAGTCCGTCACCGGCGCAGCGGGCACACGCAAGGAAATCCTGCGTGATGTACCGTCCTGCCAGATGCCGGGCGCGGAGCTGATCATCCAGAACAAAAACGGTCAGCTTCAGCAGCCGATGATCGAAGGCGACATCGTGTGGGAAACCACCCGCAGCGGCGCGGCGTCCTCGCTGACGTTTACGGTGGTCAAGGACGCCGCGCTGAATTTTCACGAGGGCAATCCGGTGTCGTTCCGGTTCAATGGCTCCAATGTCTTTTACGGCTACGTCTTTAAGAAGTCGCGCTCAGACAATCGGCTGATTAAGGTCACGGCCTATGACCAGCTGCGCTACTTCAAGAACAAGGACACGATTTCGTACACGAACAAGACCTACGCCGATGTGCTGAAAATGCTGGCTGCGGACTACGGCCTCAAGGTTGGTACCGTGACCGATACCAAGTACAAAATCCCGCAGAGGATTGAGGAAGGAACGCTCTTTGATATGCTCGGCAATGCCAGTGACCTGACCATCATCAACACCGGTAAGGTGTACGTCTTGTATGACGATTTCGGCAAGTTATGCCTCAAACCCTACGAGAGCCTGCTCCTGCCGCTCTACATCGACGAGGACACCGCCCAGGGTTACAGCTACACGTCCTCGATTGACAGCGACGTGTACAACCGCATCAAGCTGGCGTGGGACAATGATGAAACCGGCGTGCGAGAAGTCCATGTGATGAACAATACCGCCAGCCAGAGCAAATGGGGCACGCTCCAGTATTACGAAAAGCTGGACAACGCCCTCAACACCGCTGATTTGCAGACCAAGGCCAAGGCGCTGATGAAATACTACAACGTCATTCACCGTGAGCTGACCATGCAGAAGGTGTTCGGTGATGTTCGGGCGCGTGCCGGTACTTCGGTCTGCGTCGGCATGGGCCTGGGCGACATCAACATCAAGAACTATATGTGTGTGGAGAAGGCTAAGCACACGTTCAGCAATGGCCTGTACACGATGGATTTGTACCTGAGCGGAATTCGAGGTGAGTTTAGTGCCTAATCTGATGGAATCTATGCGGCAGATTGCCGCGAACGAGCGTCAAGCCGCTTTGCCGATGACAATCTGCTTCGGCAAGGTGATTGCACTCTCGCCGTTCCGTGTGCAGATCGACCAGAAACTTGTACTCACCAAGGAGTTTTTCATCGTGAAAAGTGGCGTGAGCGCATCCTCGTTCAAGGTGGGCGATGTGCTCATCCTGTTCCGCAATGAGGGCGGACAAAAGTACCTGATATTCGACAAGAAAGGGGCGCTGTAATGCTGCCGACAGAGTATAATGACGATCTCGTGCAGGATTTCGAGATTGAAACACAGCCTACGCGCACCTATGCGCTGCGGTTTGACGGCTACCCGTGTTCCGGCGGCAAGCTGGACGGACTGGAAGCCATGAAGCAGGCCATCTTCCTGATTCTTCAGACCGAGCGGTTTCAGTACGCCATCTATTCATGGAATTACGGCATTGAGCTGAACGCCCTGCTGGGTCAGACCATGACGCCGTATCTGCAGGCCAAGGTCGCCAAGGCGATTGAAGATGCGCTCATGGCGGATGATCGTGTGCTCTCGGTGGAGCAGTTTTCATTTACCAAGGGTAAGCGCAGCCTGCTTGTGAAATTTACCGTAACCACGACCGAGGGCGATGTCGAGAGCGAATTTGAGTTTGGAGGTGAAGCGGCATGATCGGACGATACTCGGACGAAATGACGTTTGACTACATTATGAACCGTATGCTGGAATCCGTGCCGGATACGGTGGACAAGCGCGAGGGCAGTATTATCTACGATGCGCTTGCACCGGCGGTCGCAGAACTGGTCAAATGCTACATGGAACTGGACGTCGTGATGGACGAAACCTTTGTTGATACGGCATCGCTCCAGTACCTCATGCTGCGCTGCAAAGAGCGCGGCGTAGCCATTCAGGGTGAAACGGCTGCTGTTATCGAGGGCGTGTTCACGCCGTCCAGTGTGGAGTTGTCTGCCGGTCTGCGGTTCAACTGCGATGAGGTGAATTATGTAGTTACCGAGAAAATCTCGGCAGGTCACTACAAGCTGGAGGCTGAAACGCTCGGCACGGTCGGCAACAAATATTCTGGTTTACTGCTGCCAATTCAGACGGTGAACGGTCTGGATACCGCTCAGATTGCGGCGGTGCTCATTCCGGCCGAAGCCGGCGACACGACCGACACGCTGCGCGAGAAGTATTACGCCAGCATTGACGGTGAAGCGTTCGGCGGCAACGTGGCCGACTACCGCGAGAAGGTCAACGCCATTACAGGCGTTGGCGGTACCAAGGTCTACCCGGTCTGGAACGGCGGCGGCACGGTCAAACTGACTATTATTGCGTCTGACTTCACCGCACCGAGCACCGAGCTTATCAGCAAGGTACAGACCGCCATCGACCCCGAGCAGAACCATGGTGAAGGTCTGGGACTGGCTCCGATTGGGCACACCGTGACTGTTACCGGTGCGAGGTATGCCGACATTGCTATCACAACCAATATCACCTTTGCGACCGGCTGGGCGTGGTCGAGCGCGCAGTCGCAGGTGGAGAGCGCGGTCAAGATGTACTTTGCCGAGCTTGCGAAGATTTGGGCAGACAGTGCGACAACCGTTGTGCGTATCTCGCAGATCGAGACGCATCTGCTTGCACTCGACTGCGTGGTGGACGTGGAGGACACGACCATCAACGGCAGTGTGAAGAACATCGAGCTGGCAGCGGACGAAATTCCGCGGCTTGGCAGTATCGGAGGTGTGCCGTGAGGAAGAAGTTACAGGACTATCTGCCGCCAATCCTGCTCAAGACCTACGAGTTCCCGCTGCTATGTGACACCGAGCAGCCGGAGATTGACCGTCTGCATGATGCCGCTGATGCGGTGCTCGATGCGCAGTTTCTAAGCACAGCAGGGGAGTACGCCATTCAGAGGTACGAGAAGATCTTCGGCGTTGTGCCGCAGGACACCGACACGCTCGACGAGCGCCGGTTTAAGGTGCTGACCAGAATCAACACGCAGCTGCCGTTCTCGGTGCGCCGCCTGCGGCAGCAGCTTGAAACGCTCTGCGGTGCGGACGGCTACAAGCTGGAACTGGACGGCGACAGGTACACACTGACGGTCAAAGTCGCGTTGACCGCAAAACGCAATCAGCAGGCGGTCGAGGAACTGCTTGCCGACATTGTACCGGCGAATATGGTTTGCACAACATCGTTGCTGTACAATCAGCACGCAGACCTGACACGCTTTACGCACGCGCAGCTGGCTTTGCTTACGCATTTTGAAATAAGAGAGGAAGTGTTGCCGGATGGCGAGTAAAACGACAAACTACGGACTGAATAAACACAGTCCGCAGGATTTCTACAACGTAGAAGCCAGAAATGAAAACTGGGATAAGATTGACGAGACTCTTGCCGCGACCGACCCGACCAAGATCACCGCCAAGGCCGAACCGGCCGACGCAGACGGCGTGATGATCGCGGACAGCGCGGACGGCGGCAAGGCCAAGCGGCTGCTGTGGTCGAATGTTAAGGCGTCTCTCGGCAAGCTGTTTGTACCGCTGGCGCGGAAAATCAACGGGAAGGCGCTGAGCGCGGACGTCACGCTGACGGCGGCCGATATCAAAATGCCCGACAGCGAAGAGGACGTAGGGGCGGCTATGGCAAAGCGCCTTGGGTACAATGACAACCTAGGCACCGGAATTAACCTTAAAGAACATGTAAAATACGAATATTTAAGCTTAGATGGCTCTAAAGACTCTGAACTTAACGGTTCTGGCGGTTGTCTCATACTGCCTGGTTGGAGATCAGGCCCATGGGGAATGCAAATGCGGTTTGATATGCGGTGGAACGCCTTATTTATACGACGTTACCGCGACGAAGCCACACTTTGGGATGATTGGGAGAGACTTGCTATCTGCGCACCACCCGAAGTGCATGGACTGCCGTTGGCAAGTGGATTTCCAGCACAATCATATGCCAATACCTACTACAAGACCCAAGAGGGCATTGTGCACCTGAACTTTTGCATCTTCCGAGGCGAGAGTACGGCATTTGTGGAGCGGGAAACTATTTGCACAATGCCCGAGGGGTATAGACCGTCTACTGTCATCGCTGCGGCTGTTGGCGGCGTCGGCAAATCTTTCGGTAATGGGCTCCCGGCCGCAGAGCTGCACATAGAGCCAGACGGCCAAATGTGGTTTTATGGTGCCGATACTCGTATCAACTGGATTTACGGTGAAATCACCTATTTGGCTGGGTAATGGAAAACCGGACAGAGCAGCTGAAGTACAGTCTTTCCGGACAGCGACGATGCATCAAAATGAAGATAGACACCGCCATCTGGATTGATGGTAACATGACAAGCTGAATGACTGTAGTCATTCGCTGTGACGTTTGCTGGCGCTATTACCGTTACTTTGGGTCGAAAACCCTCCGGTAATGTAGCAAACTGAGTGCCATCAATAGTAAGCGCCGATGTGCTGCGTAATAGCATTCCGATAGTTACCTCCTTGAACTGGTTACGAGTGTACCAGCACAGCCCTTCGCCGTATGCCTGCCAGCCATCAGCCAGAGGCAGATCATGCGCTTCCGGCGCAACGCATAGCGCGACATCGGCAAGTTTGTTCCAATTCACCCCGTCCATTGTACGATTGAGCGCCAGTCCATAATCTCCATTTGGTGTAATAACACAATGCAAACTCAGTGTAACCTTGCCAATTGTGGCTTGCAGAGTCGCGTTTGCTACCGTGTCACCATCACGCCACGCAGCAACATTACCAGCGCCGTCAGCGAACAAAATGCGGTGTCCTCCATCCTTAATTATGGATGTTACCATTTTTTGCTTTGCCGTAGGCGCCCTATCACTATTGTGCTATAATGGCACAAAGGAGTGTGTGCGCTATGACTGCAAAAATGGACCTGTTAGCTAAACTGAACGCTTTAATGCCCGAATGTGCGGGCGAGATCGCGAAAATCTTGCATGACTACGAGATTATGCCTGCCAAGGTGTATGAGCGGAGCAATCTGCCGAGGCGTGTTGACGCTTTCCTGGCGGCGAAGCGTATCGACGGCTGCCGTCCCAGGACGCTGGAGGGCTACCGTGAGCGGCTCAAGGTGCTCATCGGCAGGTGCAAGAAGCCTGTGCAGAAGATCACGACGGATGATTTGCGAGAGCACATCGCGTATCTGGTGGACGAGCGCCACCTCAAGGACAACAGCGTGCAAGCGCACATCAACTGCTTGCGGTCATTCTTTCAGTGGCTGACAGATGAGGACGTCATCAGGAAGAACCCTATGCGTAAGATCAAGTCACTGCGTATCGACAAGCTGCGTGCGCGGCACCCTCTGACCGCAGAGCAGCTGGAACTTATTCGCGACGGGTGTAAAGGCTACAAGGAGAAAGCCTTGGTTGAATTCTTGGTGTCCAGCGGCTGCCGCGTGTCCGAGGTCGCTGGTCTGCGCGTGCAGGACATCGACTGGCAGGAGCGCAAGTGCAAAGTCCTCGGCAAGGGCGGTAAACAGCGCACCGTGTACTTTTCGGTGCGTGCGAAACTCATGCTGCAGCTCTACATCAAGGGCCGCAAGGGAGGAGAGGCGCTCTTCTCCAGCAGCCGTGCGCCCTACGAGCCTTTGAGCGACAGGGGAATTGAGAAGATCATTTCCAAGCTGGGCAAGCGCATCGGCATGGAGCGCCCACTCTATCCGCATCTCATGAGGCACACCTTCGCGTCGCATGCGCTGTCGGCCGGCATGGATCTGACAGTTATTCAGCACCTTTTGGGGCATACCGACCCGAAAACGACGCTCATCTATGCGGAGATCAATCCAATCCGCGTACAGTACGAATATAATCGCGTCATTGCTTGACGCAAGAAAGTAGGTAAAAATCATGGAAAATGTAGCGCATTTTAAGGCTGCGATTGCAGCAATCATCGCCATTCTCACCGCGCTCTGGGGGTGGTTCGGCTGGTTGGTCGTGCTCTTTATCTTTTGCATGGCTGTTGACTTTCTCACCGGCTCGGCGGTGGCGTGCCGCGCCGGCAAGTGGTCATCCCCGGCCGCCAGAGACGGCATCTGGCACAAGTGCGGCAGCATCGTCGTGGTCATTGTCGCAGGCGTCGCCGATTTGCTGATCGGCACGCTGATCGGACACATCCCCGGCGTTACGCTGCCGTTTGAGTACACTGTGCTGCTGTGCCCGATGGTAGTGGTGTGGTACACCCTTACGGAGCTCGGCAGCATCGTCGAGAATGCCGTCGCGCTCGGCGCGCCGGTGCCGCAGTGGCTGCAGAAGGCGCTCGCGGCAGCAAAGGACGCAGTGGACAAGTTAGGGGAGGAGAACGATTGATGAACATTCCGTTTGTGCCGGCTGATCCGAGCAACTACTACTCCGGCCGTGGCGGCAATTCGATCAAGTACATCGTCATGCACTATACCGCCAACGACGGCGATACCGACGAGGGCAACGCGCACTATTTTCAGGGCGCAGGCCGACGGGCAAGTGCACACTATTTTGTCGATAAGGACAGCGTTACGCAGTCCGTCCGCGACAACGATGCAGCATGGCATTGTGGCGGCGATCTCGAGAGCTCGCATCACCCGTTACGCGGCATTTGTATGAACCGTAATTCGTTGGGTGTGGAAATGTGCAGCGACATCGTAGGCGGCAAGTACACCATCACGCCGCAGACGGTAGACCGTGCCGTCGAGTTGGTCAAGTATCTCATGGCGAAGTACGGCATTGACGTAGATCACGTCGTGCGGCACTATGATGTCACCGGCAAGCTGTGCCCCGAGCCGTGGGTGCGTGATGAAAGCCTGTGGCGTAAGTTCAAGGCGCGGCTGACCGCGCCGGTTGAACCCAAACCGAAGAAGGAGGACGAAGAAGTGGTAGAAAAGAAAAAGGTCCTGCTCAACGGCAAGACCTACGAGTGTGAGTGCATCTGCCGCGACGATGTAAACTTCATCAAGATGCGGTCGCTCCAGCAGGCGGGTTTTACTGTGGTTTACGATGCGGTGCGCCAGATGCCGGCCATCACTGCGCCGCAGTGCCGCACGTTCGTTCCGGACGGCGATGAGGCAGTACAGGCCGCCATCGACACCGTGCAGGAGGTCGCCGGCCTGGAGGAGCAGACCATCGAGTATCTGCTGCGGTACCAGTACGGCGAGGAGCTCATCAAAAAAATCGCGGCGCATATTAATAAGGTATAAAGGGGAAGCCCCGGTGTTCAAATTGAACACCGGGGCTTTGTGATTTCTGCACAAAAAGAAGGTCTGAGTTTTGTGTGAGATTAGCACGCCAAAATGGCATAAAAGTATTGACGATACGCCAAAATGGCGTTATAATGAAGTCACAGAAAAGGAAAGGTGATCCGTATGGAATTTAACGGGTACCAGCAGGCTATCCTGTACCTGCTCGGCTACTGGCAGGAAAAGCGGTACCTCGTCCGCTGCGTCGATAAGCATTACATCGATGCAGTCGCGCCGCTCTTTGAGCGGACGAGGCCTTTCCTGCAGCACCGCACCGGGGAAAAGAAGGACTACTGGTGCATAAAATCAGCGTCAGCGGAAAACTTCACACCGCCGACACTGGACGACGTGGATGACTGGCCGGCATTCAGCCGGGCGGTCGTCGAGCTGCAGGGGATAGTGGATCTAAGAAAGGTTTCAAGTCACGGCGTTCCGCAGCGCCGGCTACGGCTGCGAATATACGGCAAGCCGGACCTGCTGGAGTCTGTTTGCAGCCGGTTCCCGGCAAAGCCGAAAAAAATGCAGTTCATTCGGACGAACAACGGGGAGACGAATGCGTTCTTTTATCAGTCTCCGGCGGAAGTGTGCGAAATCCTCGATTACCTCGACGGAGAGCCGAGGAATGAGGGAATTTGGAAGAAGTGGAACGAACTGAGAGAAGGGAGCAGTAAGCATGAACGATAAGCAGTTTTGTGTATTGTGGGGAGAGGCACTGAGCTACGCCGATCGAGATGGTTTTATCTCGGATGCGGCGCTCTCGTCCATCTGGGGCGATGCAGAAGATGCTCAAATTTCCGCCGATCGCCTGCGCGAGCTCGGCAGACTGTGGGACGCGGCGAACATGCCCGTCCGGCGGATCCGGGATCACCTCGGCCTGACGCAGGCTGAGTTTGCTCAGCGCTATCTCATCCCCATGCGCACCTTGCAGCGCTGGGAAAAAGACGGCACCTGCCCGGACTGCACGCGCCTCCTGCTGCTGCAGGTCACCGGGCTGTACAGCAGATAATGAAACGATGAACAGATAGGAGAAAACACTATGGATGGAGCTTTCCAGAATAAATGCTTTGGCCTTCCTGATGATTTTGACTGTGACAGCTGTCTCTATAACAGTGACTTTCAAACCGGTTGGGGCGGCGTTGTAGGCCCCTGCGGACAGCAGAACTGCTGGTACTCCTGCACAGTTTGCCGGTATAACAACGGAGATAGATGCTATGCAGAAGATGAATAAAGCCATACTGACTGGCGTAAATACGCTTGCCGTTTTTAAGCGTAATGAACGCAGTGTAGATGTACTCTACGGCATCGTTATGAGTTTTGCTCATAAACGCAGCACCTCCTTCAAACAAGATTTTTCAGAAGCAAATTCTGAAATCACTTGAAAAAGGCAAACACAGCTATTATACTTTTCTTGTTCGGAGAAGAGTATAGGCGGTTTAACCGTATTTACTTTTCAAGCTGGAGCTTATTCGAGTTGGCGCTCGAATAATCAATGTAGGATACGTGCGTCCCGCACGCGAGGGAGCGGAAGGTATAGAGGGAAGTCCCGGTGTTTAATTTGAACACCGGGCTTTGCCTTGTCCTTTAATTGTCCTTTACGACGCGGTTTATGCATTCAAAAGACCCCAAAAATCATCAGTATTTATGTGGTGTATTCGCACTATTCGGGCGTTATTAGCGAAAAAACGCAACATTTCTCAATATCAAGATTTCTGGGGGTCAAGAGGCCGCAGGTTCAAGTCCTGTCACTCGGACCAGATAAAGCCGTTCTTTCGAGAGAAAGAGCGGCTTTTTTGCTTTTACAGGGTTTATCTAACAGTTTCCTGAAAGGTCTCCTGATATCCGGGCAAGTTTTCTCTCCCGGCAGCAGGGGGAGCGGACGGGCGCCGGTTGCATGCCTTTGCCTTTTATGGTATACTCTTTACCAAACGGTAAAGAGGAGGCTTTCACCTTGGAATTCAAATACAGTGTTTCCAAACAGGATTACATCGACTTTAATCTTAACTACTTCAACAACAATGCTGTCGTGCAGCGCTCCATCTGGATGATGCGTGTCGCAACGGCTGTCATCGTTATCATCGGTGGTTCGGTGCTCATGTACTGGCTGCACGCGCTGACACTCGTCTCCGGTCTGGTTTATCTCGCACTCGCTGCGGTCTGCTTTTTCGGAACGCCGTGGTATATGCGCCGCAAAGTCGTGAAAAATACCGAGCGCATCCTCAAAAACGCCAACAACAAGCAGCTCTGCGGCCCCAAGACGCTCACCCTGCGTGATGAAGACTTCGAGCTCAAGGGGGAGAACGAGGACAGCGTTTACCGCTATGACGCAGTGCAGCGTACTGCATCCGATGACAGGCATTACTTCATTTTCGTCGACGAGTTTTCCGCCATCATCGTCCCCTTCGAGGCGTTCTCCTCCATGGATGACCAGCGTGCGTTTTATGAACGCATTACAAAGAATATCTCTGACCCGGCGCTCAAATGCTGAACACCGTTTTCCCCTTTCTCATCAGCAGCGCAGCCGCTTCTGTTCTCTGTAAAAGGTTGCGAAAAAGGGGTTGACAAACCAGTAATTACAGTATAAAATAGTCCATGTAATTCAAACTTAACAATATTATCGGCTTCGACGGAAAAATGCTGTTTCCATAAATACGGTCCTGCAAGAGAGCGGATGACGCGGCTGAAAGCATCCGCAGACCTCAAGGAACGGCTACCGGTTTCCCGAGCTGTACGGCCCAATGCCTTTAGAAAAGTGCTGAAGCTGTATCGTTTCGTCTGCGTTATAAGACCCCAAGCGGCAGAAACGCCTTCTCCGAAACCTCGTGTATCGGATGCAGAGGCTCTGCAAGCAGGGTGGTACCGTGGGCTTTCCGCTCACCCCTGAGTCTCACGCTCAGCGGTGAGCGGAATTTTTTTATCTGCACGGATTACGCTTATTTTTGTTAAAACTGACAGGAAAGGTGAGATAAAACCATGTCTGAGGACAACAAGTACACGTTTGAAAACAAGGAATACCGTGACACGTACCGTCACACGGTTTCCCACATCCTCGCTCAGGCGGTAAAGCGTCTGTACCCGGAGGTCAAGCTGGCCATCGGCCCGGCTATCGAAAACGGCTTCTATTACGACTTCGATGCACCGTTCTCCTTCACGCAGGAGCATCTGGACGCACTCGAGGCCGAGATGCGCAAGATCTGCAAGGAGAAGGAAAAGCTCGAGCGCTTCGAGCTTCCGCGTGAGGAAGCTGTCAAGCTCATGCAGGAGCGCGAGGAGCCGTACAAGGTAGAGCTGATCAACGACCTGCCCGAAGACGCTACGATCTCCTTCTACAAGCAGGGCGAGTTCACCGACCTGTGCGCAGGCCCGCATCTGGACTCCACCGGCCGCGTAAAGGGCAACGGCATCAAGCTGATGAACGTCACCGGCGCTTACTGGCGCGGCGATTCCTCCAAGAAGATGCTGCAGCGTATTTACGGCACCGCATTCCCGAAGAAGGACGAACTCGACCAGTCCCTCAACATGCTGGAAGAGGCGAAGAAGCGCGATCACCGCAAGCTGGGCAAGGAGCTCGGCCTGTTCATGCTGACCGAGGAGGGCCCGGGCTTCCCGTTCTTCCTGCCGAACGGCATGATCCTCAAGAACACCCTGATCGACTACTGGCGCGAGGTACACAAGCGCTACGGCTACGTTGAGGTCTCCACTCCGATGATCCTCAACCGCAAGCTGTGGGAGCGCTCCGGCCACTGGGATCACTACAAGCAGAACATGTACACCACCGTCATCGACGACGAGGACTACGCAATCAAGCCGATGAACTGCCCGGGCGGCATGCTCGTTTACAAGTCTCAGCCGCATTCCTACAAGGAGCTGCCGCTGCGCGTGGGCGAGCTGGGTCTGGTACACCGTCACGAGCTGTCCGGCGCGCTGCACGGTCTGTTCCGCGTCCGCTGCTTCACGCAGGATGATGCCCACATCTTCATGACCTGGGATCAGATGAAGGACGAGATCAAGAACGTTGTCCGCCTGTTCGATGAGGTATATTCCACCTTCGGTCTGACCTATCAGATCGAGCTGTCCACCATGCCGGAGGACCACATGGGCGAGCTCAAGGACTGGCAGTTCGCTGAAAAGACCCTCGCCGAGGCGATCACTGAGATCGGCAAGGACTATGTTGTCAACGAGGGTGACGGCGCGTTCTACGGCCCGAAGCTCGACTTCCATCTGGCAGACTCCATCGGCCGTACCTGGCAGTGCGGCACCATTCAGCTCGATATGCAGCTGCCTGAGCGCTTCGAGCTCGAGTACACCGGTGCGGACGGCGAGAAGCATCGCCCGGTCATGATTCACCGCGTCGTTCTCGGCTCCATCGAGCGCTTTATCGGCATCATCACCGAGCACTACGCCGGCGCGTTCCCGGTGTGGCTCGCGCCCGTGCAGGTGCGCGTTCTCACGATCACCGACCGCGCGAACGAGGCCGCCGAAAAGGTCGCCGCCGCGCTCGACGCTGCCGGGCTGCGCGTGGAGAAGGATCTTCGCAACGAGAAGATCGGCAAGAAGATCGCCGAAGGCCGCAGCCAGAAGATCCCGTACCTGCTCATTCTCGGCGACAAGGAAGCCGAGAGCGGCACGGTCGCGGTGCGCAGCCGCGGCGGTGATGAGGGCGTCATGGCTCTCGACGACTTCATCGCGCGCGTGAACGAGGAAGTCCGCACAAAGAAAAACTAAAATTTGACATCATAAAACAAATTGCACCCCTCCAAACTATGAAAAACGGTTTGGAGGGGTTTTTATGACAAAATATGGAATAAAACGCGCCTGCATTGCGATCGCGGTGCTGTTCGCGGTGAATATAGCGGTCATCACGCTCGCGCAGAGGGCGGACGCGGCGTCGTACAAGCGCGGCTCTACCGGCAGCGTCGTTTCCGAAATTCAGCAGAAGCTCAAGGACTGGGGCTACTACAGCGCCGACGTGGACGGCGTTTACGGCAGCCGCACGGAGGCGGCGGTGCTGCTCTTCCAGCAGAAAAACGGTCTCCTGCGTGTTGCCCGCCGCGCCAAACACATAGTTTTCGACACGGTCAAACGGCATCGTATAGGTCAGCACGGTCTCGCCGCCGACGGCAAGGCGGGCGCGGAGACGCTCGCGGCGCTCGGCATCTCGTCCGCGGGGCTCATCGAGCAGAACACCTCCGGCGACGTGGCGCTGCTCGCGCGGCTCATCTCCGCCGAGGCGCGCGGCGAGAGCTATGAGGGACAGGTCGCCGTGGGCGCGGTCGTGATGAACCGCATCGCGCATCCGTCGTTCCCGAACACGCTCTCCGGCGTCATCTATCAGCGCGGGGCGTTCTCCTGTCTCGACGACGGGCAATTCGACGAGCCGGTCGCGCAGAGCGCCTATGCCGCCGCGCGCGACGCCATGAACGGCTACGATCCGACCGGCGGCGCGATCTACTACTTCAATCCCGTCACGGCGACGAGTAAGTGGATCTGGTCGCGCCCGCTGATCGTGCAGATCGGCAAGCACCGCTTCTGCGCATAGCCGTGCGCCCCGTTCGGTCGATTTTTCTTGCTTTTTTCGGATCGATCCGTATAATTATTTTATAGACACGACCTCCAACCGGAATGTTCGCACAGACCTTCATTCTCCCGGGCGTCGTGTCTTTTTTATCAGAGGAGCGGCTGCATAACGGCTCCGAGACGCCGTAAAGTCCGAATGCGAAAGTTTATTATATTGCAGAAATAACCGATGCAGACGGAACTGTGATCGTAGATCACGAAGCAATATCCGCGGCGCGCGCCGAAAATTCCCGCGAGGGCTTGACGATGCTTTGGGTAATATGTCTGGTCTATTGGGGACTTGGCATAGGCGGCTATTGCATCCTGTGCCACGCCCCCGAGCACCCGCGTCTGGCGGGGCTGCTGATACGGCGGGAATTCCGCAATTTCTGAGAAAGGGCTGCGCGCGTGAAAAAACCCGTTGTTGTAAGAAAAAACAAGAGCAGCAGGGTCGGTGTGTGCATTTTTATGGTTGGCGGCATCCTTGCGCTCCTTGTTTTGCTTGTGCGAAACGCATACGCGGAGTTTGCGATACTTTGCGCGCCGCTGATACTGTCGCTGCTTGCCATACTGCTGTATTTTGCAACATGGAGCATCACCTTTACATCGGATAGAGTAATCAAAAAAGTTTTCTTTGTCACCTTGGCCGATGCTCCGTATTCGCAGATCAGGGACGTAGTATCTGCCCGCTATACCTCGCTGAACGAGCACGTCAGGATCGTATTGGAAAATGGCAGACAAATCGTATTCCAGCGGGAAGACGAAAATGCCGACAAGGCGTTGAACAAGCTCCTTTCACACCGCTCGGTGCGGAGAGTGTAAAGCGGAGAATAAGAGAAATAAGCGTCAAAAGCACCGCCGATGCTCCCCACTTCGTCAAAACGCGGGTCGATTGGAAAAGGCGGAACGGATGAACCGGAGGGACAACGGAAAAAAGGCAAACGGGATGACATTTTCCCGTGCTTTCAAACGATTCCTTCTCCCGATGCCTTTTTCACTCAGGTGAGTCATCGGGCACTTTTCGCGCCGCACGAATGCCGTATATCCGATGTGTTCGTGCAGCGTCTACGGCTGGCAACGGCCTTTTACGAAAAGCGGTATTCCGAAATTCCGGAAATCTGCGGCGAGTACACGAAAGTCCTCGCGGACGCTCCGTACCTGACCTCCGGATGCAAAAAGATATACCTTAATGAAGTCCGGCTCTTCCAAAACGCTATGGCGATGAACGATCCGGAAAAAGAAACCTTGATGGCGGAGATCATCCGAAAAACCGGACGGGCGTGCTTTGGCCTGTGACAGCCATGGAAATACGGCGGCTTCCGGCCCAAAAACGGCTTTGTCAACCGGCGGTTGACGGATTTCAAGCTGTCAATTGGTGGCTTGCAACCCGGAAAAACGGTACATTGACTCCAACATCACGGCGCAGCATAAGCGCCACGAAACGGAGGAAACGAATATGATCCTGGCGGACAAGATCATCCGGCTGCGGAGAAAGAACGGCTGGTCGCAGGAAGAGCTGGCGGAGAAGATGAACGTATCGCGGCAGGCGGTGTCCAAATGGGAGAGCGCGCAGACCGTGCCCGATCTTGAAAAGATCCTGATGCTCGGCGCTCTCTTCGGCGTTACGACAGACTATCTTCTCAAGGACGAATTGGAGAGTGAGGAATTCACATCCGGCGAGGATTCCGCCATCCGGCGGCTCACGCTCGCCGAGGCCAACGAATATCTGACCCTGCGGAAAAACGCCTCCGTGCGTATGGCGGCGGCGACGTTTCTCTGCATCGTCTCGGTCATTCCGGTGCTGATCCTCAGCGCGCTCGCCGAGAGCCTGGCTTACGGCATTTCGGAAATCACCGCTTCGGCCGCAGGGCTTATCGTGCTGTTCCTCTTTATTGCGGCGGCGGTCGCGGTTTTTCTCTCCTGCAGCTTTAAAAATGCCCCCTATGCGTTTCTTGATAAGGAGCCGTTCGACACGGAGTACGGCGTGACGGGCATGGTGAGCGAGCGGCAGCGGCAGTATAAAAGCACGCACGCTCGCTGCAACATGGTCGGCACGATGCTCTGCATCCTCTCTCCGGTGCCGATTTTCATCGGCATGGCGGAGGGGAGCAATCTTGCGATGATCCTCGCGGTGTGCGGAATGCTGTTCCTTGCCGGGGTCGGCGCGGCGGTTTTCGTTGTGACGGGCGTCCGCTGGGCGAGTATGCAGAAAATTTTGCAGTCCGGCGACTACGCTCCGGCGGAGAAAAAGCACAACCAAAAGGAGGAGGCACTTTCCGCTGCCTACTGGACGCTCGCTGCGGCTGTGTATCTCGGCTGGAGCTTCACGACCGGCGACTGGAAGAACACATGGATCGTCTGGCCGGTCGCGGGCGTGCTGTACGCGGCGGTGCTGAATCTTTACCGTCTGTTCACGAAAAGCCGCGAAGACTGAGCCACCGTGTTTTCTGCGGCGGCGGGCGCCCGGAGATGGACTGACGCGCGAGTAAAAAATGGCGAATTGAGAAAGAATATGCCCGCCGGGACGCCCTTGCAATCGGAGGGGAAGCGCGCTATACTGTATAAGGAATATTATGTTATTAAAGGGGGGTTCCCGTTGAGTTTCTGCGATAAATGCGGTGCGTATATCCCGATCGGGGAAACCGAGTGCCCTGCCTGCGGCTACGACCCGGAGGCCGAAGCGAAGAAGGCGGCGGAAGCCGCGCAGCGCGCCGCCGAGGAAGAGCGCCGCCGTGCCGCCGAACAGGCGCGCCGTGAGCGGGAAGAAGCCGCGCGCAGAGCGCAGGAAGAGGCGCAGCAAAAGGCAAGAGAAGAAGCCGAACGCCGCTATGCCGAGCAGCAGAAGCGCTGGCAGCAGGACCCGTGGCAGCAGACGCACACCGGCGGCCCGGCGCAGGGACAGTACACCTCCCAGCGCACGGCCGGAGCCGCGCAGGCGCAGTACACCTCGCAGCGCACCGGCTCGGCGCAGCCGAACGCCCAAAACGCCGGACAGCAGCGGACGTACTCGCCCGCGGACGAGACGATGCGCCGTCAGGCTGCGGAGTCGGTCGAGCGGCAGAAACTCTCCGTATTCTCGTATCTCGGCCCCTTCTGGCTCATCCCTGCCATCACGCAGAAGGATGACCCTTTCATGAAATACCACACGGAGCAGGGGCTCGGGCTCATCATCTTCGGTATTCTTACGAGTCTGCTCGGCAACCTGTGGGGCTGGGTCGGCACCGTCGGAGGCATCATCTGCACCATCGGCGCGATCAAGGGCATTGTGAGCGTTCTCAAGGGCAAACGGGAACCGCTGCCGGTGATCGGCGATCTTGTGCAGTCGGTCAAGGAATCCATCGCGAAGCGGAAAAACAAGCGTTGACAAGGAGGACACACGAGTGAAGCCGATCGTATATTTCTCCCGCGAGATCACGCCGGAAAAGGTGCTAGAGCTTTACCGCGCTCTCGGCAAGGAGCTTCCGGGCAAGATCGCGGTCAAGGTGCACTCCGGCGAGGAGGGCAACCAGAACTTTCTGCACCCCGAATTCTGGAAGAGCGTTGTAGATGCGGTGAAGGGCACCGTCGTGGAGTGCAACACGGCGTATGCCGGATCGCGCAACTATACCGAGCAGCACCGCCGCCTTCTGCGCAAGCACGGTTGGTCGGAGGTGTTCGACGTGGACATTCTTGATGCCGAAGGCCCCGATCTGGAGCTTCCCATTCCGAACGGCAGCGTGCTGAAAAAGGACATCGTCGGCAAGGACATCGAAAACTACGACTCCATGCTCGTCCTCTCCCACTTCAAGGGCCACCCGATGGGCGGCTACGGCGGTGCGCTCAAGCAGCTCTCCATCGGCTGCGCCTCCACTGCGGGCAAGGTGTGGATCCACTCCGGCGGCACGACGACCGACCAGAACCGGCTCGGGGACAGCCTTCCGGCGCAGGACGTGTTCCTTGCGGGCATGGCGGACGCGGCAAGCGCCGTTGTGGATTATTTCCACGGCAGCATGGCGTTCGTGAACGTGATGAAAAACCTCTCCGTGGACTGCGACTGCTGCGCCGTGGCGGAGGACCCCTGCATGAAGGACATCGGCATTCTCGCCTCGCTCGACCCGGTCGCGGTCGATCAGGCATGCATCGATCTCATCTATGCCGCGACGGACGACCCCGGCCAGAAGCATTTCATCGAGCGCGTGGAGTCGCGCCACGGCATCCACACGATCGAGTGCGCCGCCGCTCTCGGCGTCGGCAGCCGCGAGTATGAGCTCGTCGAATTGTAAAAATAACTCGCCGTGCTTTTGGCGGAATTGACAAGCAAATCCTTTGCATGATAAAATGAAAAAGAGCGGATGCGAATCGGTCTCATAATTCGCGTCCGCTCTTTTTTGATAAAAGAAAAGAAAGGGAGATGGTCATCGTGGGAAAGCTGTTCGGGAAAACATGGTTATTCGATACGCTCGTGGAGATCGCGGGAAGCATACTGACCGGCGTCGCCATTTATAACTTCGCGCTGCCCGCAAAGTTCCCGATGACCGGCTTTTCCGGTCTCGCGCTGATCTTATACCGCCTGTTCGATCTGCCCATCGGCGTGATGACCATTGTGCTCAACATCCCTGTGGCGATCCTCTGCTATCGGGTGCTCGGGCGGCGGTTTTTCCTTTGCAGCGTGCGGTGCATGATCCTCTCCTCGCTTTTCGTGGATTACATAGCCCCGATGCTGCCGCAGTACACCGGCGAGCGGCTCGTCGCCGCCATCTGCGCGGGCGTGCTCGGCGGGCTGGGCTACGCGCTCATCTATATGCGCAACTCCTCCACCGGCGGCGCGGACTTCATCACAATGGCGCTCAAGGCCAAGCACCCGCACCTGCCGCTCGGCCGGTTCATCATGCTCACGGACGGCATCGTTGTGGTGCTCGGCGGCATCATTTTCCGCGATTTTGACGGCATCGTATATGGCATGATGATCGACCTCATTTTCGCCGTCATTGCCGACAAGATCATGTACGGCGCGAACGCCGGAAAGCTCGCGCTCATCGTCACCGACCACGGCGAAGCCGTCACGGAGCGGATCGACGAGCTCTGCGGCCGCGGCACAACGATCATCGACGCGCGCGGCGGCTTCCGGAAGGATCACCGCGATGTGGTGCTGTGCGCCTGCTCGGGCAAGGAGATGTTCACCATTACCCGCGAGGTAAAGCTGCTCGACCCGGCGTCATTCACCATCATTCTCGAATCCAACGAGGTCCACGGCGAGGGCTTCCGCATGCTCCGCGTAGCGGAGCCGCACGCCGGGGATGAGAAATAAGAAAACAAAAAAGCAAAACGCATTCTCTGCCGAAACAGAGAATGCGTTTTTTTATCACAGTTCGCGGTACATTGCGGCGGCATCGTCCTTTTTGACCGTTTCCTGCACGGAGAGCACCTCCGCCCGCAGCGTTTTCGCGCCGAAGCGGATCTCGATCACGTCGCCGACCTTCACATCGGTGGAGGGCTTGGCGACGCGCCCGCCGACGGACACATGCCCGCCGTCGCACGCCTCCTGTGCCACGGTGCGGCGCTTGATGAGCCGCGAGACCTTCAGCCACTTGTCGAGCCGCATATCAGAAATATTTCTTCAGACCGTCGCCCGCGCCGGAAGGATCGGCGGTGATGGTGATGGTGAAGTTGATGTTCTCGCGCTCGCCAAACGCGGAGAGCGTGTCGAGGAACTTCTCCAGCGCCTCGTTGGAGCGGTCGTCGAGGATCTTGTTGAGATCGTCGATGAAGAAATGGGTGATGTCGTAATTGCCGGCGTGCAGGCCGCACAGGAAGCCGAGCAGCATCGTGTTGCCGCGGACGCCGTAATCGTCGGTGCGGATCAGCCGCGCCTGATAGGGGATATCATAGGTCAGATGCCGGCTCTTTTCGATGCAGACAACATTGCCCTGCTCCTTTTCAATGGCTTCGCTGACGAGAGAGATCAGGGTCTTGGTCTTGCCGGAGCCGGACAGACCCATGATGAGTTTAACCATAGGAAATCACCTCATTTGTAATTTTGAAAGAAAGATGCGAACGCTTCTTTTTCAGTATTCTATCATCTTCTGCCGCCCGTTGCAAGGCGCTTTTCGAATGTTCACCGAATGTTCTTCATTTGAGCGCGGCAAGACCGCGGAACATGAGCTTTTTATAGGCCTCCACGCCCGGCTGATCGAACGGGTTCACGCCCTCCATATAGCCGGAAATGCCGCAGGCGAGCTCGAAGAAGCATACGAGCTCGGCAAAGCCGGTCTCCGCCATGTCCGTGACCTCAATGGCGAGATTGGGGACGCCGCCCTCGATGTGCGCGGTCTTTACCGCCGCGCGGGCAATGGCGGCGATCTCGTTGAAATCGTGTCCGGCGAGATAATTGAGTCCGTCGCCGTCGTGCGCGTCGGCGGGAACGGTGTATCCGCCGGGGAGAGAAGCAAAGCTTACGACCGTCTCCATCAGATGGCGCGGGCCTTCCTGGATGTACTGGCCCATGGAGTGCAGATCGGCGTTATATTCCACGCTCGCCGGGAAAATGCCGAGACCGTTCTTGCCCTCGGATTCGCCGTAAAGCTGCTTCCACCATTCCGCCATCATGCGGAAGCGCGGCTCGTAGCACGCGAGGATCTCCACGGCCTTTCCGCTCTTATAGAGCGCCTGGCGCGCGGCGGCGTACTGCCAGCAGGGGTTCGCTTCGCTGCGCTCATCGAGAGAAGCGAACGTCTCCTCGGCGACGGTGAGGATCTTTTCAATGTCGATGCCCGCGGCGCAGAGCGGCAGCAGGCCGACGGCGGAGAGCACGCTGTAGCGCCCGCCGACGTCGTCGGGAACGACGAAGCTCTCCCACCCGGCGGCGTCCGCCTCACTCTTGAGAGCGCCGCGGCGCGCGTCGGTCGTGGCGAAGATGCGGGAGTTGGCCTCTTCCTCGCCGTATTTTTTCACGAGAAGATCGCGGAACACGCGGAAGCCGAGCGCCGGCTCAAGCGTCGTGCCGGATTTGGAAACGACGTTCACGCAGAAATCGCGGTCTCCGAGCTTTTCGATCGTGTCGCGGAGCGTGGCTGCGGAAAGCCCGTTTCCGGCAAAGAGCAGCTCCGCGCCGCCCTCGCGCCGGCCGATCAGCTCATAGGCCGCGCGTGCGCCGAGATACGATCCGCCGATGCCGACAACGACGAGCGCGTCGCCCTTTTCACGGATCGCTTTGCCCGCGGCGAGAATGCGCGCAAGCTCCGTTTCGCGGATGCGGCGCGGCAGCTCCGTCCAGCCGAGAAAATCCGAGCCCGCGCCCGTCTTTTCGCTGAGCGTGCGGTGCGCCGCTTCCGCGGCGGCATAATCCGGGGTGTGTGCGCCGAAGAACGGCGCGGCGCCGGTGAGATCAACATGAATCATTGGTATACCTCCCTGCGGTTAATTTCTTCCTTTGTCGACATTGTACACTCTCCGGCGCTCACTTGCAAGATGAACTATTGTGTATTTGTCCGGCCGCACAGCGCCGCGGCGAGCCGCACCCACAGCTCCCCGGCGCCGACGCGCTCCACGCTCTCCGCCGCGCTGATCGGAACGCTCGCTATCGTTTCGTTTCCGGCAACGTACCGGAGCGTACCGAGAAGCTGCCCGGCGGCAACGGGCGCGTCCACCTTCTCCGGCAGTTCGTAAACGGCGGAAAGCTCCTTCTGCCGCGCCTTTTCGATGAGCACCGTACCGGAGCTCTCGCACACGGCGCGTACGCTCGCCGCCTTGCCGAGTGACACCGGCACGTCCGGCGCGCCGGTCTCCGGCATGACGAGCGCATAATTGGCAAAGGCGTAGTCCAAAAGCGTCCGCGCCGCGTCAAAGCGCAGCTGGCTCGTCTCGCCGTGGAGGATGACCGCAATGTACTCCACACCGCCGCGCTCGGCGGAGGCGGCCAGACAGTACATCGCCGTGGACGTGAAGCCCGTTTTGAGCCCCGTGCAGCCGTTGTAGTGCCGCACGAGCTTATTCGTGTTCGTAAGGCCGAATTCACCGGAACGTATCGTGTCCTGCCAGAGCGTCGTATACTGCCGGACGAACTCGTGCTTCAATAGCTCGCGCGATATGACCGCAATGTCGTAGGCGCAGGTGTAGTGCTCCGCGTCCTCGAAAAGACCGGTGCAGTTGGTAAAATGCGTATCGGAGAGTCCCAGCTCCTCCGCGCGGCGGTTCATGCGCGCGACGAACGCCTCCTCCGAGCCGCAGAGCGCCTCCGCGAGCGCCACGGCGCAGTCGTTTGCCGAGACGACCGCCACGCACTTGGTCATCTCCGCGACGGTCATCACCTCGCCCTCCTCGAGCCAGATCTGGCTGCCGCCCATCGAGGCCGCCCGGCGGCTCGCCGTAACGGGATCGTCCGGCGAGACCGCGCCGCTCTCGACTGCCTCCGCCACGAGCAGCAGCGTCATCACCTTCGTCACGCTCGCCGGGGAGAGGTGCCGGTGGGCTTCCTTCTCATACAGTACCGTGCCGGTCTGCCGTTCCATCAGCACCGCCGCCGTGCAGGAAAGCGAAAAGCTCTCCTCCGGCAGCGTCTCCACGGCGAGAGCCGGTATCGTGAGGTAAAGAGCGGCCAGAGCCGCGCAAATGAACCTGCGCATGGACGCGCCTCCCTTCTCCTCTCATCCTATTATGAATAGATTATGAATATTCATTTTTGTCCCGCGCCGGGAAATAATAGGAAATAAAAGAGTTTTGAACATTTCCCACAGAGTTTTCCACAGTGAATACGGCTTGTCCGGCCTCCCAATATTCATATTATGGGTTACATAACGTTACTTTTTGTTAATTTTATGCATAAACAGAAAAAGGCCCCCTCGCATGAGAGAGCCTAACGAAGGGGAACTCGTTTGAGAGAGATCAAACTGTGGTCTGCATGATGTACATTTCTCCGGGCGCGGTGCCGAGAGCTTCATAACGCGTGTCGATGATCGTGAACCCGGCACGCTCGTAGCAGCGGACGGCGCGGGTATTGAACGTGCGCACGGCAAGCTTTACCGTTGTGCAGCCGCGCGTTTCGAGGATCTTTGCGAGCGCGAGCGCCATGAGCATCCGCCCGCGGCCCTGGCCACAGAGCTCCGGCTTCATCCCGACACCGAGCTCCACGTGACCGGCGCGGTCCATGATATGAAAAAAGCCGAGAAATTCTCCTGCATGCCGCACGGAGAAATACGCAT
>OLPS01000624.1_pt1 | contig 43534 bp, 45 predicted proteins | sample 1673071 | NCBI WGS metagenome assembly OLPS01 (sample SAMEA3136752, study PRJEB25190) | human gut metagenome | reverse complement strand
GTTTTTGCCTTGTTTGCAGCCTGTGCATGCTCTGCCAGTTCCGCCATTTCCTCAGTTTTCTTCTGTTCCGCCTTCTGAGCTTTTTTTCTTGCACTAAGATGCACCATTGTCACAGCCATAGTAGTCAGCAGCAATCCAAAAATAAGAAGAACCAAAACAGTAACAACAGGATACAGACGGATCCAGTCAACAAATGTCAGATCTGTTGCTTTGTATGTGGTATACTGTGCTGCAAGATCTTCAACAAGATTTTGGGGCATGGCATACATTGCTTTCGTCAGAATACCAGCCAGCGCATGGTTCTCATTTGATGAAATTACCATACGGTAGGTGAATGTAAGCTGTTCCAGCATAGTATATGTCATGGTGCCCGTAGTGTCACTGTTCACAAACGCCTGTGCCATGTAATAGTAGACGAAGGCAGCATCTGCTTTACCCTTACGGACAGCTTCCATCATTTCCTGTCGGGTACTGCACATCAGTTTTTCTGCACCGGGTGCCATTGCATCTTCAATTGAATTGGATACTGTCTGGTCAACAGTAGCAACAACATTAATTTTTCCATCAAAGTCACGCCGTGTCACCCTTGCCAGCTGCATCGTAATGAAAGGTGCAGTAATCCCCCATTTTTTCGTCTCAGCATAGTTATCTGTTTCCAGGCGTGCATCGATGCTAATATCTGTGGTTTCCTTATTTTTCTGATAAGCAATATACTCATCTCTGGTGGCAGGTGTAAGAAACTCATAGGAAATCCCGGCATAGTCTGCAATTTTCCGGAAGTAATCCGGGATAATCCCCTTCATCTCACCATTTTCATTATAAGAATATGGATAACGGGTCGGATCACACAGAACATGAAGCGGGTTGTCCTTGGAATACTGTGAAATAATACTTTTTTCTTTCTTGGTATATTCCAGATTCTTAGTTTCTATGCTTTCATAATTTTTATTATAAAGTGTCGTTTTCCAGTCACCCTCAACTGCATTCATCTGGTCGATTGCATAATTGATCTCATTCAGCAATTCTGTATTACCTTTTTTAACCATGACATAGAAATCGCTGCTGTCAAATTTATCCACGATACGCTCATTGTTTGTTTTTCTCAGAGAACTAGCAGCAATAGCATCAACATTTCCACTCTGAAGAGCTTCCTCCATCTCTGCTGTCGTATCAAAATAAAATGGATCATATGTAAATCCTTTATTGCCTGCAAAATCCGCAAACTCTTTATCTCGTGAGCTTCCGTTCAAAAGTGCCACACGCATACCGTTGTAAGTACTGTAATTGCCATCCACAATCGTGCTGTTGTCACTGCGGACGGTCAGAATCCCATTATTGGTTCCGATCGGACGTGAAAAATCAAACTTTTCTTCTCTTTCCGGTGTTTTGCGGGGAGATGTTACCATATCAATCTCGCCATCTTCAAGCATCTGCTGCATATCATCCCAGCTCTTATCATATCCGACATATTCGTAATCTACATCCCAATAACGGGCCATCAGCCGAAGAAAATCATAGCCATACCCACTGCGGTTGCCTTCTTCATCCATCACATGATAACCATCCATGGCAAAGAAACCGACTTTGACAGTTTCATGCTGCGAACTGTCCTCGGCTGCATATGCAGTCAGGGGAGAAAATATCATACACACGCATACAAAAACCAGTAACGCTGCCACATATTTCTTTGCGCTCAAAATCATATGAAATCTCCTGTCCATCAAACAGATTTCTCCAGTGTAAGTATACCCTTTTCGTCTCAAAATGCAATGTTTTCTTAAGCAGCAACGAAAATCTCAACTTCCACAGCAGCTATTCCGAAACCATCGCGTACAACACCCTTACAGGTGCGATTCTTAAAATATAATGATACTTGCTACAACCCCCTCAATGCTACATACAGTTTTGGGGAATTGTTGAACCGATATGAAGTATTCGCATATGCGAGACCTGAACTTATGAAATCAAGCGTTGCCGAATGCTGTTTTCGGTCTTCGTCCACGCCTGTTCTTTTTACTTATTCCATATATCCACATTTTTGTCCTACATAGGAGGTTTTATGAACGAGAACGACCGTACCACCTTACCCCCGCGAACTGTACCAGCGTGGTGTGCAGCTATGCAAAACTGGAACTGCTGGGCGGCATGAGCAACCGTTTTGCCCTCCACACCGCCACCCTGTGCAACGCGCAGCTGGCAGGCATTGGCGAGGTGACCGGCTCTATCGCGCCCGGCAAGAGCGCAGACTTCATCGTGACGCGCGAAAACCCGCTGGAGGATCTGCGGGCCTTGCAGCATCTAGAGCTGGTGGTCTGCTGCGGCCGCGCCGTGAAGAACCCCTCCCCCAAGCGCAGAAAAGAGGTAGACGCCCCCTGGTTCCCAGATCCGGATCTCTGCCCGGAGCAGCGGCCCGGGTCCCTGCACCTGGTCCAGACCCATGTTGGGGTGGGCTACCGGATGCTCCGTGTGGAGCCCGATGAGCTGTAACGGGCAGATAAGATTTGGCAAAGGCTGCCTTTACCCCTTGACAGAGGCAGCTGGGGACTGTTTTAATAGACCTGATAAAAGGGAGTAAAGGGCGGCGCACCGGGTCCTGGACCGGGTGCGCCGCTGCATGGCAGCGTCATCACGGCAGCAATGCCCGATGCCATGTGTTGGCTTGAGACTTTTGTCACAGACACTGTGCTGTGGCAGAAGTCTTTTTTCTTGCCCCGGCACCCAAGCACAAGGAGGCAATGAACAAGCATGAACCTTTTGAACACCTTTGGCAGTCTTTTTTCCAACTTTGGGAACCTGACCTGGCAGATGGTAGTGATGTGGGCCATTGGTGCCCTGCTGATCTACCTGGCCATTGCAAAAAAGATGGAGCCCAGCCTGCTGCTGCCCATGGGCTTTGGGGCCATTCTGGTCAACCTGCCCGGCTCCGGAGCCATCACCCAAGGGGACACCGTAGGCCCCATCTCCGCCCTGTTTGAGGCCGGGATGTCCAACGAGCTTTTCCCCCTGCTGCTGTTTATCGGCATTGGTGCCATGATTGACTTTGGCCCCCTGCTGGAAAAGCCCTGGCTGATGCTTTTTGGCGCAGCCGCACAGTTCGGCATCTTTTTCACTCTGTTTTTGTCCGGGTTCTTCTTTGACCTGAAGGACGCCGCCTCCATTGCCATCATCGGTGCCGCCGACGGCCCCACCGCCATCTTTGTGGCCAACACCCTGGGGTCCCAGTACCTGGGTGCCATTATGGTGGCAGCCTACAGCTACATGGCCCTGGTGCCCATCGTTCAGCCCCCGGTGATCCGGCTGCTGACCACTCGCAAGGAGCGGCGCATCTCTATGCCCTACCAGCAGGGCAAGGTGACCCAGCTCACCAAGATCCTGTTCCCCATCCTAGTCACGGTCATTGCCGGGCTGGTAGCCCCGGCCAGCGTTGCCCTGGTGGGCTTCCTCATGTTTGGCAACCTGCTGCGGGAATGCGGCGTGCTGAACGCCCTCAGCGAAACGGCCCAGAACGTGCTGGCCAACCTGATCACCATCCTGCTGGGTCTGACCGTAGCCGGGCAGATGACCGCCGACAAGTTCGTCCGGCCCGACACCCTGCTGATCCTGGCCCTGGGCCTGGTGGCCTTTGTTTTTGACACCGCTGGCGGCGTGCTGTTTGCCAAGCTGCTGAATCTCTTTTTGCCGGAGGGCAAAAAGCTGAACCCCATGATCGGTGCTGCCGGCATCTCGGCCTTTCCCATGAGCGGCCGGGTGGTCAACAAGATGGGTCTGGAGGAGGACCCCCAGAATTTCCTGTTGATGTATTCCATAAGCGTCAATGTTTCGGGCCAGATCGCTTCCGTCATTGCAGGCGGACTGATCCTGACCCTGCTGGTTTAAAGGAGGTACCCCTATGCTTCATCTTTCTTCCTGGACCGCTACCCTGCCTATCCTGGTCATCGGCATGGTAGGCATCCTTCTGGTCATGAGCGTCCTGGTGCTGGCAGTCATGCTGCTGAACAAGCTGACCCACCGGGACTAAGGCCAGACCCTTCCCACACCTGAAAACCGCAGCCCCTGCCGGAGCATCTTGCCTGGCAGGGGCTGCGGTTTTGCATTTTCATTCTTTCCGGGCAGCTGCACGCTGCCTTGCCTCCCTTGTGGTCAGAATTGTGGTCAAGCCTCAATGAGACCCGGGGATAAAACAAAAAAGAGCCAACGATTTCTAACATGAAATCGTTGGCTCTGAATGGTCCGCCTGACATTCCCCCAGTCGAACCTTTCCGTCACCATCTTCCCTTCTTATTTTTTCCTCACCTGTCCCCTCTCCCATCAACCTCTTTCCTCCGACACGTCGTCCAGCATCTCATCGTTTCGATAGCAGCCGCTTTTTACACGTTCTTCCACGTCCACTTTAATTAAACAAACAAAATCCCTCTTTCAGCGAGTCAACGCCGAAAGAGGGAGCTATGTATCATTATATTTTCTTGCCGGTACGTTTTTTGTCAATCAATTTATAAATTGATTCCAATGAATTTTGAACTTCTTTCCAAAAGTTTTTTTGTTCTCCTCCCAAAGGCATCGGATGATTTCCTGCCTCAACTATCATGTCTTCGAGATTACCGCACTGCTTTGTCAGTTCCGAAAAGAACTCATTATCATCATATTTATAAAACAGTGCCGAGAAATTCATTTCACTCAGAACATCACAAAATTTGTTTCCATTCCGCAGATAACCATTACCATCAAAATCAAGGTTCGTTCTGGATTGAGGAATCTTTTTTATAAGATATTCGTCAAAAATCATGCTGCAATTAGCCGAACGAATAGTAGCATCGGCGGACTTATTCGCTGTATTAGCTGCATAAATAGCCACTAGAATAGCAAGTCCTGAAAAGAATGCAGAGATAGCATCAATCATTTACTCACACATCCTTTACATCAGCATTAGACGATCCAGAATGGTTTTTTTGGGGTTGGAAATCTTGGAGACAACGACGTCAAAATTTTTTTCCATTCCCTCACGTCCGATTTCAGTATAAATTTTCCCAAAGAACCCCTGGATAAACGAAGACGCCAAATAGTCGATTTGCTCAGGGAAAACAATTGTAAACGGTTCATTCAAATCGATTCGACCGTCGACCTGTGCATCAAATAGTTTTCGGCCATAACTATTTCCTGCAAGTTTTGTCAAACTCCTATCTTTTATTTCAAGAGAAATCACTTGTTTGCTCATAATGCATTCTCCGTTTCCATCACAAAATTCAAATTATATGCAGTCCCAGGGAAGTAGATTGGAAATGTTGAAAAAACATGCTTGTCCGGAGCGCAATGTTGAAAGTCATGTTCATGATTCATTCCAATCCAGTGATCTTCATCATATTCCAAAAGCGACCGTATGAATTGCATTTTCCGTCTTCCTGATAGAACATAGCAGTTGTTTCCGTCTGCTTGAACCTCAAGCCATTTTATTAAAGTAGGGAGGCCCGTTCCCCCGATAAGATATTCATTCGGTCTGCCAGATATGCGATCTTGGAAGGCACTCAACATAAAAAATTCATCATCTCCATAGCCTTCCCTAAAAAATCTTCTGTGATGCATGTAGATTTCGCGCAATCTCCAATATCGTGCACTGTCGCTCTTATCTCGTAGTTCAGAATTAACGCATAACTTTGTCTGTATTTGCGACGAGAGCAACGTCGCAGAAAAATTAACAACACAAATATTCACACCGTAATACTTTGGCCCAGTCGGGTCGTTCCGGCGAACATAGTCACGTGGTGTCACATCAATATCAAGGAAACAATCTGAGCGGCTATGCTCAAGTGCATTTCCCACCAACTCTACAGCAACTTCAGCAAGCAAGTCACTGCGAGACTTTGTGATTCCAAGATTCTCAAAAAACAAGCACAATGTTGTGATTGCGGAGGACAATGTCTCATCATCATTTTCATTGGCTAAAAAAAGTTTGCGATAATAATTTTTTCCAACACCAAGCCTAAATTGACGGACAAAATCCATGGCAGGCTGCGCAGGTCTTTCCAACATATATAGAGGTGACAGTCCAATACCATCGGTAAAAATATTCGTTTCTTTCTTATTGTAATGAAACTGTACAGATATACCGTGATCCGCAATAATATGCTCGATATAGCATTCTAACAGAACATATGTAAATTTTTCGTCGAACACACCGTTTGGAAATGCGATTAAAATAGACGAAATCTGGCTGTTGTTGTGCACGGTAAGAAAAAGCCCGGCAATGAGTTCGGAAACCGTGTCAACCGTCAGCAACTGCTGATTTCCATAAAACAAACAGGATTTCCCGTCTGGTAGAAAAACAGGTGTAAGTGCTTTAGCGGATGTCGCATTCCGCAATTGCCGCTCAAGCAGGGTTACGTTCTTCATACACATCACCGACCTAACCGATAATCATACTGATACACTATGGTAGTTACAAGGTCATTATAGCACACATTCTAACCACTAACAACAAAAAAATCTCCCCTATCCGCCTTGTTTACGGTCGAATACGAGAGATTTTTTTGTTTTGCGCTGACTCCGTTCAGGTTCGACGTACTCCGAACAGCAACCCTTATCACGGGGCTGCGGCTCTTGTCATGTATGGGGTCAGTGCACGCCCTTCTTCAGCTGCTCCAGATAGCTGTCCGCCGCCAGCGCCTCTTTGGTAAAGGAGTTGTTCTCCCACCATGCCCAGATGGCCGCCGCCGAGGTCAGGCCCGCCGTCACCCACTGCTCCAGCTGTGCGCTGTCAATGGGCAGCAGCGGCTTGCCGCAGGCGCTGAGGATCTGGTTTGCCAGGGCCAGGCCCAGCACGGCGGTGCGTGCCACGGTGCCGGCGGAAATGTTGTTGTTCTTCGTGATGTGTGCGTTCATGTTCAGGTTCCTTTCTGCTCTTCCGAGCGCTGCTTTAAAATGTCCACGGCCTTTGTCAGCGCCGCCGGGATCGGCAGGCCCATCAATCCGGCATTCTCAACGATGGAAATGGTCTCGTTGCAGATAAAGCCGATGACCACGGCGTCCCGCACAAAGCTGGTTGCCATCACGGCGTCCAGCCGGCAGGCCACCAGCACGATCAGCAGGGTCTCTCCCTTGCGGATCAGTCCCTTCCAGCCCGCACGGCTCTCCAGCGCGCCGGTCCGGCTCTTGGGGCTGGCGTGGAATACGCCCGCCACGATCAGGCCGGTCACGTAGTCCACGGCCATAAAGAGGATCAGCGTCTGCAGCGCCGCATCCCAGCCGCCGTACAGGCTGGCAATGGCGGCCCCCAGCGCCCCCACGGCCATGCAAAAGGTCTCTTTCATGTCGTTTCCTCCTTTCGTCTCATTTTCGTTTTAATCGTCTCAAAGCGGTGTGCCGTGAGACGATCAGCCCACCCACCGGCTCTTGTTGGGCCGGGTGTCCACATGAACCCAGCCCTTGGTGCGGCCAGCCTTGACCGGGTAGCGGCCCACGCCGCCCCATGTGGGCATCAGACTCTCGGCGTAGGCGGCCACGTCCTCGACGCTGACGCCCTGCACCTGGATGTCAGCCGCCCGGCCCAGCAGGTGCTGGCTGGATTTTGCACCACCCACAGCGGTGTTGTGGGTGGCCGTGCGGTAGCCGCTGGTGATCGTGATGGGCTTGTTAAAATGCTCACGGATGGCCTGCAGCAGCACCACGAGGGTCTGGTCGATCATGATAGCGTCGCTGCCGTCCCGGCACCGGAACTCCCGCACCTTAAAGGCCGGAGACAGCTGCTTAGCGCCGTCTTTGGCGAGGCTGTACTGTTTGATTGCCATTTTGTCACGTCCTTTCTGTTTCGTCAGGTTCTTCTGTTTCTTCGTCCTGCTCGGATACTGCGGAGATGCCGTTTGCGGCCAGCAGGGCTTCCACGGTGCTGCGCAGACGGGCGGGCACCTCGTCCAGCGTCTTGATACCCTTGCGGATCAGGGCTGCATAAATTTTCGCCATCAATTTTCCTCCTTTTCTTCGTACAGCTCGCACAGGGCCACCTGAAGATCGGTGACACTGCTCTCCACGGCGGTCACCTGCGTCAGCAGGTCCGCCAGGGTGGGGTAGTGGTAGCCGTCAATCCAGAGTTCCAGAGGGAACAGTGTTTTGGATAAACAAGCAACATGAAGGATGCCGTTTGTTTGGAATGTGATTGTAAAATCGTCGTTACAGTTATAAATTGTCGTGCCACCGCGTGCAATGCTTTTTTCAGTGCTATTACCGTAGCTGCTGAACTTGCCTTTGGTAATGCATATCTTATCAACATTGCCTGGAATCTGAACATCCCAAGTTTTGAATCTTTCAGGAGACTTCGCATAGGTGTTCCACACCAGCCGGGGCTCCGACTTTACCGCCACGGCGGCAGCGATCTTGTCGTTGAGGGTCTTGCCGCTCAGGGTGCCGTCCGCAGCGATGTCCAGATAGTCGCCCACCTTCACGCCGCCCAGCTGGTCTGCTGTGGCGGCAGGCAGCACGTACTCCTGGGCCAGCATCACGGTCTCGGTGCTGCCGTCGCCCTTGGTCACGGTCATTGTGTTGCCCTGCACGGTCAGCGCCTTGAGGTACACGCCGCTCCCCGCTTCCACCGCGCCCACGTCCTCCGCCGTCAGCGGGGTCTCCTTCCCGGTGCCGCCGTGTTCTGTACCCAGCACCCCGGTCATGGCCGGCAGGCTGGTGGTGTCCTGGGTGGTAAAGCTCTTTTCGCTGCCGTCGGCCATCGTCACGGTCAGGGTGCGGCCCTCCAGCCGGATGCTCTGCACCACCGCCGCACCGCTGGCCGGCATGGCTCCCACATCCTCAGCCGTCAGGTGCACCGCGCCGCCCTTGCCGTTGACGCTCACCACCTTCCCGGTCTCCGGGGCCGCTGCCTCTGCCCGGGCCGCCGCAGCCTCTGCCCTCGCTGCCGAATTTTCAGAGTTTTCAGCCCCTGCCGTTGCCGTCCGGGCCGCCGTCTCTGCCTGGCCCTTGGCATTCACCGCCCGGATTGCTGCGGTGGCCGCCGTCTCGGCGTTGGTCTTTGCGCTGGCTGCGGCCTGCTGCGCCGTGTTGGAGTATTCCAGCACCCGGGCCACAAAGGTCTCGTACTGGGTGGGGCTGATTTCCACGTCTCCGTCGGTGTTCAGAGTGCTGTAGCACTCGTACTTGGTGGGCTTTGTCAGGGCCCGGTAACCGTCCGCACCCAGGGCCAGCAGCATCCACTGGCCGCCGGGGCTGGCCGTCAGGGTCTTGTCCACCGCCACGCTGTCTTCGTCGTCCAGCAGCACCGGTGCGGGCAGGGTGCCGTCCAGCCACTGCACATGCAGCGTCACGCTCAGGCCCTGCCATTCTGCCGGCAGCTCAAATTCCAGCTTTTCCACCCCGGCGCTGCTCTGGCCGCCCACCTTCAGCACCCGCACGTCCGGGGCAAACTCCGCCCCGGCAAAACTGCGCTTCAAGATCTTCACACGCATTCGCGTCTCCTCCTTTCGCCCTTCCAGTCTACCGCACTCCGCTGCACAAAAAACCTGCGGACTTTCTGCCAAAGCAAGAGCACCCCGGCAGCCATTTCCGGCCGCCGGGGTGCTCTTGCTTATCTCAGGTCTGCGTAGGGGTCATTTACCGTGGTGGTCTGCGCCTTTTCGGCGTTCTTCAGCCAGGTGGCAAAGGTTTTCTGCTCGTACAGGGCGTTCCCGTCCCCATCGGTCAGGGCCAGCAGCATCTCCTCCAGCTTCTGCCGGTCATAGTCGCTGCCGGCCAGATACTCCGGCTTGCACACCTCCGTGATCTTGCTCTTCAGGTTCGTCACGCTCTTTCCGGCCCGCAGCAGCCGGTCAAGCTCTTCCTGCACATCCTGCGTCCGGCCGCTGTCCACGGCCGCCACCAGGTCATCGGTCACGCTGTCGTTGTCGCCCTTCAGCACCTCGTTGGCCCGCTTGTTCACGGCGCCGGTCACGCAGTCGATCACCGCCTCCCGCTTGTCCGCGTCAGCCTTTGCGCCTTCCCGGATGCCCAGCGCCTCGTACAGGTCCCGGATCACCTGCCGCGTCAGCTGCTGGCGCTGGCTGTCGTTGCCGTTCACCTGGGCCTGGGCCGCCTGCTGCACCCGGTCGTCGTACTTTGCAAGGCGGGTCTTCAGCTGCTTGTAGGCCTCTTCCTCCTTGCCCATCTCCTGCAGCTTCTCCATGGCCGCCTGCGCCTCGCCCGCGTCGCCGCTGGCATAGGCATCATACAGCCGGTCGTACTGTCCGGTTGCGCTGGCAGGCAGGCTGCTGAAGGTAAATTTCCCGCCGCTGGCCACGTTCTCCGCGTCCTGCACGTAGCCCTTGAACGCTTCGATGATCTTCCGCCCGTTGCCAAAGGGCACGCCGGCAATTTCCAGTCCGTCCTCCATCAGGGTCAGGGCGTACTTCTCCACCTTGCCGTGGTGGGCGGCCAGCTTTGCCTCGTCCATGTCTGCCGTGTCCTTACGCAGCTCGCTCACAAACTTGTCCACGTCCCCGGCCAGGTTGTTCACCACTGTAATGCTTGCCACGCTCAGCACGTCGTAGTTTTTTCCGTGCAAAGCGTTGTCCACCAGGCCGTATACTTCGCCTCCGTACAAAAAGTTTCCGGCCGCACTCTCGGTAAACAGTCCGGTAAACCGGTTCAGCAGGCTCTTCAGGGTCACGTCCCCGTTTTCGTCCTGCTCCCGGTCCCACCGGTGCAGCAAAAAGTCCGCGCCGATCTTCATCAGGGCAAACACGGCCGTCTGCGCCACCTGGCTCCCCGCCGCCCGCTGCAGCTGCTTGCCGGCCCGCTGCAGCTCTGCCTTGGTCTCTTCCGTTTCGCCCTCTTCAAACCGCGCTTTCTGGGTGTTGTAGTCCATCACGGCGTCAGCCAGGATGCCGTAGTTCTGGAACCGCTGGGTGGTAAACATGGTCAGCTGCTTCAGCACCTCGTTGGGATTTCTCTGGATGCCTGCCCGCTGCATCACGGTATAGTTGGGCTGGGTCTGCTCGATCACCTTCTGGTACATCCGGTTCACGGCCTGCCAGTAGTCCTCGCTGCCCTCCTGGGCGGCCCCTTCGGCAAATTCGCCCGGGTGGTTCTTCACATAGGCCTTGCTGCCCTCCCACAGCGCCGCCACCGTCACCTCGTCCACGCCGTTGATCCACCCGGTCAGGGCTTTCGGCAGCTTGTCCATAGCCTTTTCTGCCGGCGTGAGGCCTTTGCCAATGCTGGCCAGTTCGCCCCGCTGGCTGCCGCGCTTGCGCCACTCCAGCAGCACGTCCCCGTGTTCCGAGATCTCCGTCTCCAGCGCCGCCCGCTGCTTCGGGGAGAAGTTCTTTACAAAGGGCACCACCGACGCCATGGTGTCGGTGCCCAGCACGGCCGCCGCCGTGGGCAGACTGGCTGCCTGCGCAATGGCCACGCCCGGATTCAAAGTCAGGATCGCCCCGGCGTAGTTGCCCCGCAGCCGGTCGAGCACCTTGTTGGCCGTACTCGGTCGCCTGCGCTGCTTGGTCTGCAGGTCGGTCAGTAGGTCGTTGACGTACTCCACCGCGCTGCGGCCCCACTGCTCCTTGATGATGCCGTTTTTCAGGTTGTACACGCCATCTTTCGTTTCCACGTTGCTGTTCAGCACCTTCTGCACGTCCCGGATGGGCAGTGCCAGGCCCGCATAGGCTGCCGTGTCCCGGATGCTGCGCTGCACCACGCTGCTGCACTCTTCCAGCAAAATGGGCTGCGCCGCTTTCTTGACACGGTTCTTCAAAAAGCCCCGGCCCTCGATGGTGGCGTCCAGGTTCAGGCCCTCGATCTGGGTCGCCAGGGCGCTCTTGTCCACCGCAATGGGGTAGTAGTTTTTCACCCCCGCCCGGTTATAGCCCAGCAGCTGCATGCTGGTCTCGTTGATCAGGTTTGTGGTGTACCGGTTGAACAGCTCCTGCATGTCCGCGATCCACGCCCGGTCGTAGTCGGTCAGGGCGTTTTCCACCGTCTGCAGCACCGTGTCCACCATCGGGGTGCCGTCGGCATTCTGCAAGCCGCCCAGGTGCACGGTCTGGCCCTCCTGGTAGGCCCGCTCAATGTTTTCTTTTGTGTACTGTTCCATGTTCGGCACCGTCAGGCCGCCGTTCAGCAGGTGCTGGCGGCTGTCCGCGTTCTGCAGATGCATGTACAGGCTGCACAGCATGGCGTGGTTCAGCGGCACGCTGTTGCCCTTGGTGTCGGTCAGGCCGATGTCCACCGTCTCGGCCCCCGGCCCGGCAAAGGCGTCCATCTCTTTCAGGTGGGTCTTGCCCGTCACGTCCGCAAAGAGCTTCTCCCCCTTGATGGTGATCTCGCTCTGCCGGCGCTGGCCGTCGTTCAGCATCCTCGCCAGCTTCTCCATCTGGCCGTTCTTTGCGTAGCCGCCCAGCATGCGGAACACCCGCTCGCCGCCCAGCATGTCCAGCTGGTACTTGGTCAGCGTGTTCCGCAGCCCGTCAAACCGCCCGCCGGGGCGGTTGCCCTTGCTGGTTTTCACCTCGTAGGCAGCAGCGTCCGCAATGGCGCTCACTTCCTCAGCCTTTGCAAGGCTCAACGTCTTGTTTTCGGTGCGGATCACATGCAGCGTGCTGCTGGTAATGGCTTTCAGTAGCCGCAGCTGGTCCACTGTCATGGGCAGGCTGACACGGTTCTCCGTGTCCCGGATGCGCGCTTTCAGCCGGTCCTGCAATGCCCTTGCCTTCTCACTGTCCGGCAGAGCTTCCGCCTGGGCCAGCTGCTCGTGCAGCTTGTCCAGCCGGGCGTTCTTCGCAGCTGTCAGGTCCTCCCGCAGCGTCTGGATCAGTTCCGGCACCTTGCTCTGCTTCCAGTCCTCGGTCATGGCGTTGGGGGCTCCCTCGCTGCCCATGCTGGCCGTAATGCTGTCCTGCAGCCTCGTCAGCTGGTTCACAGCCTTGCTGTTCAGGGTCACCAGGTTCGCCAGCTTGGCCACCTCGGCCGCCTCCACGATCAGCCCCTTCTGCACATACTTGCCCTTCTGGGGCCGCAGCACCATCTGGTTCAGCTGGGCCGCGTTCGCCCGGATGCTCCGTTTCAGCTCGTCCGCCTTCCGGGCGTCCCGGGCCCGCTGCACCCGGTTCTCGGCTACTTTCTTCGCAATAGCAATGTCCTCGTCCCGCTGCTGGCGGGCCACTTCCAGCGCAATGGCGTTCCGCTGGGCCTGTTTCTGCTGCCAGGTTTCCCGCCGGCGCTCGTTTTCGGCCTCCCACTCCATGATCTCGTTGTCCTGGATCATCAGCGAGCGCTCCGCCCGGTCGGCCCGGCGCTGCTCCTGCTTCACCTGGTCGGCCAGGTAGTCGTTTTCTTCCCGCAGCTCGCCCATGCGTTCCTTGTACCACAGCTTTGCCGCGTCCATGTCCTCCTGCCGCTGGGCTTTCAGCCGCTGCTCCTGCTGCTTCAGCTGCCGGCGGAACTCCTCCCGCTGGTAGGTGATGTACTCGTTCACGTCGCCCAGGTTGGTAAAGGTCTTTCCGTCGATCTTCACAGCGCTCCGGGTCTCGGTGCGCTGGTTGGCGGCCAGTCGGCGGGCAAACTCCTGCCGCTGCACTTTCTGGACACCCTGCATGCCCTTCTCCACCTCGGCGGCCCTTGCCTCGTCTCCGGCCGCCGCCTTGGCCATCTGCAGCGCCTGCTTCTGCATGCCCTCAAAAATAGCCTGGGCGTCGGTCATCTCGGGCACGTTCATAATGTCCTCGATCATCCGCCCGGCCAGCTCCACCCGGGCGTCCTCGTACTCGGCCTCGTCCGCAAAGCGGCTGCGCATCTCCGGCTTAATGCTGTCATGCAGATTCATCAGCACGTCCAGCCACTCGGTGCTCTCCATGCTCATGACACCCTCCACACCGGCCTGCTGGGCCGCCGCTTTCCACAGCGCCCGCGCACCGTCCTGGATGCCGCCCACGGCCCGGGTGTCGTTCACAATGCTCTCGTACTGCTCCGCCGGGTTTCCGTCCCGCACGCCGTCGGCCTGCCGCAGGGCCACACCGTGGCTGCGGGCCTCGGCCACCGCCGCGCTCCAGCTGCCGTACTGCTTCACCAGCTCGTCCTTGGCCTTGCCGGTCTTGTTCACGGTGTACTCCAGCCGGTGCAGCTCCGGGTATTCGTCCCACAGCTCACTGTTGCGGTAGGTCGCCCCATCCAGCACCTCGCCCGCCAGCGTCTCGGCCAGCGCCTGGGCCTTTGTCATGTCCGCGCCGTCCGCTTTCAGGTAGTCCACCAGCACCCGGGTCTCGTTGGCCAGCTTTGCCCGGTCGGCCCGGCTGGCGTTGGCTTTCGTCCACCGCGCCGCCAGCCCGTCCAGGCTGTCCTGGCTCACCTTCACGCCTCTCGTCACCCCAAAGAACTGGCTCAGGGTGTCCAGTGCCGCCGCCGTGTTCGCAATATCCCGGCTCGCCTGCCGCTGGTCGTTCTTCTTTGCCTCCCGGCTGGCCTGCTCCGCCAGCTGGAAACGGAACTTTGCAAGGCTGCTTTCCTGCGCCAGCTCTCCGGTCTTGTAATACTCCCGGATCTCCCGCACCACCTTGTCCGCATCCACACGCCCGCTGTATTCCTTGCTGGCGGCAACCCTGCCGTCTGCTGTGGAGATGTCCAGCGTGAACTGCCTGCGCTCGCCGCCCAGCTGCTCGGCCATTTTCCGGATCTGTTCCAGCTGCTGCGCCGTGGGGGCCGTGTCCGCCGAAATGTCCACGCCCGGTGCCTCGGCCATCACACGCACATTGCCGTCCAGCAAAAACTCATTCAGAGCTTCCGTGCCGTTCTTCACTTCCGCCGGGCCGAACACCTCCAGAATTTCCCGGTGGTCGGTGTCCCGGCTACGGTCATTCTGGGCAAAGTCCAGCATCTGGCCGTCCGGCAGAATGTACCCTGCCCGCCGGAATTCTTCCGTCACGCCGAACTGCTCCTTCGCCAACATCCGCCGGTACTCCGCATTGCCGCCGTACTCTTTGGCCTTGGCATTGTAGGCGTTCTGTGCATCCTTGGCCTGGGCGTCCTTCCGCTGCTGCAGACGCTCATTGGCTGCTTTCATCTGCTCCGTCAGGGCGCTGTCCCGCTCTTCCAGCGCGGCCAGGCGGCTGTTGTACTCCTTGCGCTTTGCAAGGTAGTCCTGGTATTCTGCGCTGTCCCGGTAGGCCTTGCCCTCTGCAGAAAAAACGCCCAGCGCCTTTTTCTTTGCCTCGATCCGCTGCACTTCGGCACTGTTCAGCCATGCGCTGCGTTCTTCCTTCAGGGCACTGCGCTGCTTGGTCAGCTGCTGCTGTTCGGTGCGCAGCTTTGCCAGCTCATCCTGCTCCGCCAGCTGATAGCGCACATTTTTCTGCACAGCTGCATTGTTTTCCTTGCTTTTGGCAGAGGTTTGTGCTATAGTAGTGTCAGAAGATACTTCCTGAGCATCCGCAAGGGTGCTCCGCACAGCTTTCGGGAGCTGTGTGGGAGTATCTTCTTTTTTTGTCATATTTCCCTCAGTGTCAAACGTCACATAGCTTCCATCTGTCCAGCATACCTCATGAACATAGAAATTCTTCATGCCATTCTGCCGGGTGTATTCTCTTACAATCACGCCTTCATACAGCTTTGTTCCGTCAATTTCGACGGGCGCTGCAAAGACATAAGTATCATACCCTCGTCCCTGCCAGTTTTGCTCATACCCGATTTGCTTTCCTTTTTGAATTACTTCGGGGACTGCAGCAACCGCAACCTGTTTTGCTTTGCTGTTCCCATGCTGCACCGTTGCACGTGCACCGCTCTTTGTCAACTCCACCGTTCCGAAGTTTTCACGAATCACTTTGTTTCCTATAGAATCAAAGAATTCTTCAACATTGGAAATGTTTTCGTTTCGCGTTTTTCCGAAAGACACCTCTGTTCCTTCGATTGTCGCCACCGGTTTCATTTCTTCCAATTCATCCAGATGGCCGTTCATCTGCTCTACCAGAGAATCTTTTCCCTCGTGCAGTTTGAACCGCACCCCCTGCGCCGCACCCTCACTCTTGAGGGCTGCGGCGTTTTCTTTTGCCGCCCGCAGGTTGTCCATGGCCTTTTCCGCATGGGCAAAATAGGCGTCCTGCAGGGCCCGCTTTTCCGCCTCGGCCAGACGCTGGGCTTTCAGGGCCGCCCGGTTCTCCGGGTCAAGGGTCAGCGCTTCCTTTGCCCGGCTGATGATGCCGTTCAGCATCTCCTTCACGGCGGTCATCACCTTGTGGATGGTGCCTGCCTTGCCGGCGTTCTTCTCCGCCTGCGCCCGCTGGAACTCCGCCCACCGGGTCACGCTCTCGGCACTGTCAAAAATGCCGCGCCAGCTGTCTGCCACCAGTTCCTCGGCAGCCTGCTCGTAGGTCAGGCCCTGGGCGGCATAATCCTTCACCTTGTCCCGGATCAGCTCGTCTACGTTCTCAAAGCCCTCGCTCTTCGCCAGGTACTCCAGCGCCGTGTTCTGCACCGCCTTGGCACCCTCAGCGTCCAGAGCGTTGTACCAGTGGTAGTCCTCGTGCAGCACCGTACCAAACACGTCTCCGTTCCGGTCGCCAAAAAAGATGCGGCCCGTCTCGGTGTCCACATAGGCTTTCACCCGCTCGCTGGGGCTTCCGTCCGGGCCCAGCAGCACGCTCTTCAAAATGGAGTCCGTGCCGGTTCCCGCCGCGTTCAGCCGGATCACCTGGGCTGCCACATCGTCCGCCGCGCGGTCGCTGCCCTTCCAGATCACCCGGCCCTCGCCTTTCGTGCTCTGGTCGGTCAGGGCACCGCCCAGGGCCCCGCGCTCCACCGTGCCGGCTTCCACTTCGCCCTGCCCCTGCAAAAAGGCCGCCCGCAGTGCCTGCTCTCCGCCGGGCTGCTGCAGTACATAGTTCGTGTTCGGGGCAAGGTTGTTCATGCCGCCCGCCAGCTCCAGCGCCTTGTCAAAGGTTTTCACCCCGTCCATCTGGCCCATGCGGTACATGCTGCTTGCTGCCGCCGTGTAGCGTTCCAGGTCTGCAATGCTGTCCGGCACCATCCGGCTGATGGTCTCCGCCGCGCCCTCGCTCACCTTCCAGTCCGTCAGCACCCGCTGCACTTCCCGCTGCTTCTCGGTCAGGGTCTGCTGTTGCAGCCCCGCCGTCCGCCGCAGGCCGTCCGCTTCCGCCGGGCTCTGCTGCTGCGCCGGCGCTTCCTGCTGTACTTCAGCCCGGCTTTCCGCCTGCGCCTGCTGGTGCAGCTGTTCCGGGTCAAACAGCATAGTCCTGGGGTTTTCCGGGTCTACCGTCCGCACTGCTTCCGTGCCGTCCGCAAAGCGCACCGTCATGGTGTCGTTGCTCATACTCACGCTGTAGCCCTGCCCGCTTTCCACGGTTTCCCCGGCCTTTTCCACGGCACCCTGGCCCGGATCAGCGGCAGGGTTCTCTGCCCGCGCCGCATTGTTCCCGACATTTGTGTCGGGAACTTCCGCTGCCTGCTGCTGTGTCTGCTGGGCAAGCGTGCGCAGGGCTTTCCGGGTCTCGCTGGCCGTGTCGGGCAGCTCCATGCCGTACTCCTCCGCAAAGGCCGCACGGTTCGCCTCGTTGGCCGCGTTCGGGGTAAACAGATTGATGGTCTTGCCCGTCAGGGCATCCGCCTCCATGGCGGCCGCCAGCTGCTGCACCGCCGGGTTCTCGCTGCGCACCGCCGGGGCCGCATCCTTCCGGGCAGTCGTTTCCGCAGCGTCAGTGTTGCCCGTCTGCTGCATGGCGGCGGCCTGGTCTGCCTGCTGCCGTGCAGCTTCTCCCGGCTCCATGGCCCGCGCTTCCAGTGCCCGCTGCGCCGCTGCAGCATCCGCCGCCCGGCTCTCGGTGTCCACCTGCACCGGGGCAGCCGTTTCCATCCCGGCCCGGGCATCCAGCGTCCGGCTCATGGCGCCCAGCCCCGTGCCCACGGCACCGCCCAGGGCACCGGAGGCACCACCCGTCAGGCCGCTCTGCAGCGCCTGCAAAAAGGTGTCGCTCTGCAGCAGCTCGTCGGCGGCCTGCTGGTCGCCGCCCAGCGTGGCATCAATGATCTTGTCCGCATAGGTCTCCACAAAGGCCTGCACCGCATTGTCCACGCCGCCGGAGATCGTGTTGGCGGCCAGCTGGCTGTTGCCCAGCCCGCTCACCAGCTTCGAGCTGCGCACAAGATCGGCCAGCTTTCCGGCCACCGTGTCCCGGGCATAGTCCACGCCCATGCTGCGGGCCATGTCCGCCACGCCCACGCTGTTGATGGCCCAGCCTGCGCCAAACTTTGCAAGGCCCACGCCCACAGCCTGGCCGGCGCTGGTGCCCTTCTCCACGTCCTGGCCCATGCTCTCGGCCGCGCCCTGGGCGCTCAGCACCGGCAGCACCAGGTAGGGGCTCACGCCCGCAACAGCCAGGTTCTCCGCCGCGCTGGTGGCAACGCCCATGGCTGTTTTGGCCGCCGGGCTCATGCCCGCCTGGGCCGCTTCCGTGCGCTGCTGGCCGTAGTGGTACAGCTGGTAGCCAAGGCTCGTGTCTTTATCCAGCGCCGTTTTCTGCACCGTCCCGGCAATGCGGCTGCGCATTTCGTCGATCTCGCTCTGGCTGTAGCCCATGCCGCGCAGATCCTCGTCAGTGTACTGGGGGTTATAGTCCATGTCCACCGCCGTGATCCGGTCTTTCAGTTCCTTGCCACGGGCATCGCCTTCCAGTTCCTTGTCCAGCGCCGCCTCGTTTTTCTGGGTAGCCCGGATGTCCTTCACGCCCTGGGTGGTCATCTCGCCCGCCATGGGCACCGCCGACGCCACCGTGGCTGCAATGCCCTTCGTGGTGTCCGCCGTGCGGCGCACCGCCCGGTCAGTCACCGGCAAGGCATCATACTCCCGGATGTATGCCCGAGCCTCGTCGATTTCCTGGGCCGTGTACCCCATCTTCAAAAGGTCTCCGGGGCTGTACCGCTGCTTTGTACCGGTCACCTGCACGGCCTGCTCCGGGGCAACGCCCTTGTCCTCCTGAGTGGTGTACTCCTTCTGCCGCAGCAGGTCCACCACCTCCCGGTGCCGGGGGCTTTCGTCCATCCACTGGTTCAGCTCGTCAAAGCGGTCGGTCTGCCGGTCCTTGGCAAGGGCGTTTCCCACCTTCTGCGCCGCCTTGGCGTAGCTGCCGTAGGTGCCCTGCGCAATGGCCCGCTGTTTCGGGGCGTTGTCGCTGCCAACATAGTTCCAGTCCGGTTCGTAGTCCTCCTGCCGGTCCGTGGCCACCGGGCTGCCCGTGTCGCTGGTCATGTCTGCCAGCACCTGCTTGCCCAGAGCGTCCGCGCTCACCGTGCCAAGCACCTGCCGCGTGCCGCCCGTCCAAGCCGGGGTGCTGGCCGTCGTCTGCAGGCGGCTGGTGCTGGCGGGGGCAGCCGTCATCTGGCTGCGGATCTGCGCCACCTGGGCCACGCTCAGGCCCGTGCCGGCGCTCTTGGCTGCCGGTGCCGCCGGTGTGGTCTTGGCCGTCTGGGTCGTCGTCTTCTTCTGGGCTGCGGTTTTTGCGGCGTCATTCGCTTTAATCTGCTCCCGCATCTGGCGCACCTGTTCTACACTCAGGCTCATGTTGCTCCTCCTTTACCATCCCATAGTCTGCGACACCTGACTGATGGTGCTGTCGCTGTAATTTTTCCGGATCAGATACTCGGTGATCTGGGCCATGTCATAGCCATTGTTTGCCATCTGCTGTGCTTCTCGCAGCGCCGTATTGTAATTGCCGCCTTTCGGGCTGGCCATGCTCACCGACGCCCCCGCCACGCCGTCCACCGTGCCGCTGGTGCTCCACGGCGTTTTGGTGGTCGCTGCCGGCAGCTTGCTGGTCGTGGTTCCCGCCTTTCCCGCTCCGGTTCCTCCCGCCGCGCTCTGGGTACTGGCCTTGGTGCCGGTGTCTGCCTTGATCCATCCCGCATTGGTCAGGGTCCGCTTGTAAAAGTCGTACAGGGGCTCGGTGCCCTTCATGCTGGAAAATTTGTTTGCCATCTGCTGCAGCTGGCTGGTCGTGTAGCCGCCGCTCTTGCTTCCCGAGCTGCTCCCACCGCTTCTCGTGCTTCCGGTGCCCGTGGTCTTGTACCGCTGCTGCAGTCCCAGCAGCGCCTGCTGGTATGCAAGGTTCGAGCTGTTCAGCCGCCCGGCAATGGTGCCGTAGCTGTCCGTGCTGTCCCCGCTCAGTCCTGCCATCTGCAGGTAATTCTTTGCTGCCGTGTCGTTGCCGCTGCCCGCCAGGCTTGCGCCCTGCAGCAGGGCCGCCATCTTGTCCTTCTGGGTATCGCTCATGCCCTCCCAGGCGTCCAGCATCGTGCTGTCCAGTCCGTACTTGGTCAGGGTCTGGGCTGCCAGGTCATCAAAGCCCGCCTGCTTAAAGGCCTGCGCCTGTTCCATGGCGCTGATCTGGTCGCTCAGCTGGGTGCGCTGCAGGCTGTCCGCATACTGCTGCTTCTGTAGTTCAAACTCCTTGTCCCACTGGTAATAGCCCTGGTAGGCATCGTACCCGGTCTTCACCGCGTTGCCCACGCCCTTCACAACGTTCCACACATTGTTCCAGAAGTCGCTGTTCTCCTGCCGTGCCGTGTCCACCCGGCCGCTCAGGTAGTCCCGCCAGTTCTGGGCATTGCTCACGCTGCCGTCATACTCGCTGCGTTCCAGGCTCTGCTGGCCCAGCAGGTCGTCCAGCACGCTGGTGGTGTCACTCATCTTCTGCTTCCAGTTCTGCAAAGCGTCCGCCCGCAGGCTGCTCAGGCTGTTGTCCACGCCTGCGATCTGCTCCCCTGCCGCCTGGTTCGCCGCCGTCTTGGCCCAGTCCGCACCGTACCCGCCCGCCAGGGTATTGGCCGTGCCGGCAGCGGCTGCCGCGCCGTTCTGGGCGTTGGCCACGCTGTTGGCCCGGTACTGCTGGTAGGCAGCGTTCAGGGCGTCCGTGTCCACGCCAGTGCTGCCGGTCAGGCTGGCATCCGCCAGCTGCACCAGCTTCTGGTTGATGCTGTCCGTGTAGTTGTTCTGGTAGGCCCTCGGCATAGCCTGTTCGGCCTGGGCCAGCTTCTTCTTTGCCGTGTTCAGTCTCGCAATGGTTCCCATGGTGTCCCCTCCTTACACAAAAAAGAACGGTAAGATCTGCGCCGCCAGCTGCACCGCGCTCAGAATGCCGTTCAGCCACCGGCTGGTGCGCTGGCTGCTCTCGCTGCTGGCCTTGTCGTACTCGTTCTGGCGGTACTGCAGCCCGTCCATCCAGTTGGCCATGTCCTTCTGGTAGTTCTGGTAGTCCTGCTGTTCGGCGTTCTGCAGTCCGCTCAGCCGGCTCTCCAGCCCGGTGCGCTTGGCCGTGTACTCACTGCGGCTCTGGTCCTGCAGGCTGTTCAGCACGTTGTCCAGGTTGTTCATGGTGGCCGTGTAGGCGTTCTGGCCCGCCTGGGTGCCGTAGCTGCTGCCATAACCGCCGGTCTGGGCGGCGGCATTGGCCTGTGCGTTCTGGTTCGCCAGCTTGGCCGAGCGGGTGTACTGGCTCTTGTACTGCTGGTAGGCCGTGTCGGCGTCCGGGTCGTAGTCAAACTCTTTCATGCCGTCCAGCTGGCCCATCACGTCCTTGATCTTCGGCTGGTACTGGCTCACATAGTCCGCCGGGCGGGTCTTTTCGTAGTTCTCCAGTTCCGTCCGGGCATTGCTCAGTCTGCTCATTCCGTCTCCCCCTTACTGCTCAAAAAATTCTCGCTCATGTTCTCGCTGTCCAGGTTGGTCAGCACGTAGCCCAGCTGTTCCTGCAGCTGGTACAGGTAGTTGCGCAGCGCCCGGGCGTCCTCCGGGTCCATGCTGCTGCCAAAGCTGGGCAGGCTGATGCCGTTCAGCCCCGCTAAACTCGCCATGTTCATCCCTCACTTTCTCGGCCCGGCCCCGGTCACCCGGCCGCCGGTGGTGCCTGCCAGCGTAAAGGCCATGCTCCGCAAAGCGATCTGCCCCGTGCCGCTCAGCTTCAGCCGCATGGTGTCGTGCCGGCGCGGCTCAAAGGGCAGGTTCAGCCGGGCATGGTCTCCCGTGGCGGCCGCCGTGCGCAGGGTCTCCCAGGGTCCGCCGTCGTAGCTCGCCGCCAGCGTCACCACACTGTGGGTCTGGGCGTCCAGCCGCAGGGTGATCCGGCTGATGTATTTGTCATCCGTCTCGGTCAGTCCAATGTCCCCGCTCACCGCCTCAAACTGCAGTGCCGCCTCGGCTTCCCCTTCTGTTTCCCGGTCGGGGTCTGCCGCCCACAGGGCCCGGCCATCCCACAGGTACAGCTGCTGGCCGGTGCTGGCCATCTCGTAGCCCACGGCGCTCTCTTCGTGCCACAGGCCCCGCTCCGTGTCGTACACCAGCAGCCGCCCGGCGCTGTCCCCCTGCCGGCGCAGGTACAGGTAATACCGCGCGTCCAGGCTTCCAGCAGCGCACCACGCGGCCCCCGTCAGCTTCCCGGTGTCCAGCGCGCCGGACACCTTGCTGGGCAGGCTGCCGTCCCAGGCCATCACCCCGCCGGGCGAGAGATAGTACAGTGTCTCGTTCAGCACGCACAGGCTGTGGGCGGCGTTGGCTGCCACGCCCCGGCACCGCACGCTGGAGAGCTGGTAGTCGCTGGGTTTGGAGCCGTACAGCTTGTGGATGCAGTTCTCTTTGAAGAACAGCACATACCCCATGCAGCTGGCCGCGCCGGTAAAAGTGCCGTCGCTGCCCACGCTCACGGCGTAGCTGTCCGCTGCAATGCCCCGGTAACTGTACCAGTTGGTGGGGTCGCCCAGGCGGCAGGCGTAAATGGTGTTTTCCTTCTTGCTGCAGCCCCACACCCGGTTGCCCTGCTCGGTCACAAAGTCCAGGTCCGGCACCCGCCGCTCCAGCGTGATGCTCACGGCCAGGCCCTCGTTCTCGGTGCGTGCCCCGTCCAGGCTGCGCCAGCTGGTGCCCGTGGCCGTGATGGTCCAGCTGCCATAGTACCGGCTGCTGTCCTGAGCCGGGGTCAGACTGGCCACAAGGTCGTCCCCCTCCAGCGCCTGCACCACGATCTCTCCGTTCAGGTCTGCCGCCAGAGCGTCGCACACGGCCTGCGGCATGCCGGTCAGGGTCACTGTGTCGCCCTCCTTCAGCAGGCCCCCGATCCCCGGGCAGGTCATGCGCACCGTGTTCACCAGCACCTGCACCCACTTGCCGCTCTTGGCGCTCCACTTTTCCAGCACGCTCTCATAGTCGTACAGGTTCCCGGCTTCGCCCTTCAAAAACAGCTGCCCGTCCTCCGGGCTCTCCGGCTCCGTGTCGCCTGCACCGGCCACCTCGTACACCTTGCCCTCCGTGTCGCAGGGGCACACGGTCATTTTGCGGTCGCCCAGCTCCCACTTTGCCCCCAGCGGCTCCAGCTGGCCGGTCTCGGTGTCAAAGGCCAGCCTGTCCGGCCAGATCAGCACCTTGCTGCCCATGCCGGCCAGCGCCTTGCGGTCGTCCGTCAGCACATTCTCCAGCGTCACCGCCGCCGTGCGGCCGGTCTGCCCGTCCGGGGCATATTCCAGCCCCGTGCCCCGGCAGATCAGCAGCCCGTTCAGGTGGTACATGCCGTTCACCTTCTCCACGTCCCGCACCTTTTTGCGCAGCGCCCGGGTCTGCAGCGCCGGAAATCCCCTGCCGGAAAAATTCAGCGCCGCCGAGAGCTCCGCCTCGCTGCAGCTGTAGGTCTCGTTGATGCCCCCAAAGGCCCGCAACAGCTGCCGACTGCCGGTCAGCTGGTTCAGGTTCGTCCCGTCGATCATCTCTCAATACCTCCACTGCACCCCGCCCGCCGGGGGGTATTTCTGCCGCATCCAGGCTGCAAACTCCTGGCAGTAGTCACTGTACATCTGCAGCTCGTTCACCGCCCGGGCCGTCTCGCCCAGGGCCAGGTCCATCTGGGCGCACAGCCAGTGCTGGTACAGTGCGCTGAAGGCATCCGGTGCCAGCAGCTGGGTGTCATACTCCAGCCCGTCCCCGGCCATGTCCGCGCCCACAGCGTCAAAGTCCCCGCAGGCCGAGCGGTTCACTACCGTCTGCCGCAGCCGCGCGTCGCACTGGCGCAGCCACGTCTGCTTCATCTCGTCCCCAAAGTCGTTGTTCGGCCGCATCTGGTCACAAAGTTCTATCGCCTTTCCGGCTGTCATCGTTCCGCCTCCTTAGCAAAAACACCCGGCACAGCAAGTGCCTGCCGTACCGGGTGTTCTCTTCACGTTGTTCTTACAGCTTCTGCAGTGCCGGCACGTTCTGCGCCGCCGCCTGGGCCGCCTCGATCTTCGCGTTGGCCGCGTTGTCCATCTCTTCGCTGTGGCGCAGCACCTCGGCCACCGCCGCAGGCACCTCCACGTCCACACCGCGCTGGATCAGGTACGCCTCGCCGTTCACGCTCACAAAACGGGCGCTGGAGTAGCGGCCGTTGTCCTTGAACAGGTGGATCACCTCGGTGTCACGCTTTTCCGCCTGCACGTCCTTGGTGTCCTGGGTGGCTGCTTCTGCAGCCTGCTGGGCGGTTTCTTTCTTCACTGCCATTTTGTGTTCATCCTCCGTTCCTCAGTTTGCCTTCGCCTTGGCGCTGTAGCGTGCGCTGCAGCTCTCAATGCGCACCATGTACTGCTCGCTCAGGCGCTCGGCGGTCTTCACGGCCTTCCAGCCCACAGAGGCGCGCTGGTTCAGCGGGTCGTCGCCGTAGCCCAGCTGCTTCACAATGTGCTGCAGGCCGCCGCCTTCCAGCTCGGTGGTGGCGTAGGCGTGGGCACCCAGCACCAGGGTGCCAAACACCGCAAGGCCGCTGGGGCAGCCGGTGCCCGTCCAGATCTTTGCCTCGCTGGTCTCCACAAAGCGCACGTTGCCGATCTTGCCGATCTCGCCCTCAAAGATCTCCTCGGGGCTGGCGTACTTGTGGGCCTCCACCCAGGCCGGGTCCTTCTTCAGGTCGTAGGCCGTGTACGGGTGGATGATGCACACATAGCTGCCGCCGGCAGAGCCGATGGGATCAGCATTCTGCACCTTCAGCTGGGCCACCGCCTGCTCAATCAGGTCCACCGTCAGCTGGGCCGTGGCGTCCAGGCCCGCACGGCTGGTCACGGGGGTCTCAACGCCGTCGCTCACCTTGGGGGCGTAGATTACGTTGGTGCCGCCGGCCAGAATGTCGCGCACGATGGTGTCCATGGTGCGGCCGCTCTGGCTTGCCAGCACGCTGGTGGCCTGCACCACGTTGTTGTCAATGGTGGTCATCTGCACCATGTCGGTCAGGGGCACCCAGCCGCCGTACTGGTGCACCTCAGCGGTCACCGTGGTCACGGTCAGGGCCTGGCCTTCCGGGGTCACGCCCTCGGTCAGGGGCGTGGTGGCCTTGGGCAGCGCGTCATACTTGCGGAACTCGATGGTCTTGCCGTTGTTGGCCGGGATCGGGTAGCTGTCGCCGAACTGGTCATGCACCAGCGCCGGCAGCGCCTGGTCGATGAGGCGGCGCTCGTAAAAGGTCTTCATCTCGGCGCTCATGCCGGAGCTGCCGGTGGTGTTCTGCAGCTGCTCGTGCGCATCCGCAAACAGCTGCAGGTTCAACTTCTTCCATTTCATGGTTTGGTCCTCCTTCAAAGGTTTATGTTCTCACACCCTCGTGTGGGAAGTCTTACAGTGTGATCTTCTCGCCCCGGCGTGCCCTGCGTTCCAGGTCCTCCAGCTGGCGGCGGCTCATGCTGGCCACGTCCACATGGGTGGTCACCGCGCCGCCGGGCCGGGTGCCGTTCTCGCCGGGTCTGCTGGCCCTCTGCTGGATGCGCGCCGCCACGCCCTGCTCCACCTTCTGGGCGGTCTGGGCCGTGGCCTGCTGCATGATGTGGTCAAAGTAGGCGGCCCGGTAAGCGTCCGGCAGGCTCACGCCCCGGCGCATCAGGTCGGCCACCTGCTCGTTGGCCAGCACCTCCTGCAGCTCAAAATCCGGGTACTGGGTCTTCAGCTGGGCGGCCTGGGCCTCCCACTGTGCCTGGATCTGGCTCACCCGCTGCTGGCGGGTCGCTTCCTGCTGCATGGCCTGCAGCTGCGCGTTGCGGGTGTTGCTGCGCTTCAGGTCGCTCTCCATCTTGTCCAGCTCCCGGGCCGTTTTCACGCTCACACCCCGCTGCTGGGCCAGGTCCTCGTAATATTTCTCGTCCTTCACGCGGCCGTTCTCCACCGCCTCGATCAGGCCGTCCATGTCATCGGTGTCCACGCCGTAGGCATTGGCCAGTGCCTGGGTCAGCCGCGCCACCTGCGGATTCTGCCGGATGTTCTCCGTAGCCTTATCAATGGCCCGCTGCATCATCTCCTGGAACACGTCGCTGTATTCGCCCTGCACCATCTCGCCAAAGGCTCTCCGGCGCTCCTCCGGGGTCTTTTCGGCCTTGGGCTCCTTGGCAGGTTCCTGGTGCTTCTCCGCTTCCGCCGGGTCACTCTCACTGCCAGAGGCCCCCTCCTTGAGGGGGCTGCCGCCCGCAGGCGGCTGGGGGAGTTTCTCCCCGCCTGCCGCCTTCCCCTTCAGCGCCCCGCTGCGCCGTGCCAGCCGCTCCTGTGCCGGCCGCAAGGCAGGCTCCTGCACCGCCGGGGCAGCAGCTTCCGCCGCACCACCCTCTGCAGCGCCTGCTCCGCCGTCTCCGCCGTCAGCAAAATACTGCAGATTCATCTTGCCGCTCACCATGTCTGCCAGCTCGTCGGAGTCCGGTGCTTTCCCGTCCGCAAACTGCAGGTGTACGGTCAGCTCCACATTCTCCGGGTAGCTCTCGGCCAGGGCGTCGATGCCGTCCTGCACCAGCTGCACCCAGGCTTCCACCATGTCCTGCGTCTGGGCGGTGGGGGTGGCCTCCACCTTCATCCAGCCGTCGCCGTGGGCCACAACGCCCACAGCCAGTAAGCCCGCCCGGGCAGCTTCCACCACCTCGTTGGCCAGCGTCTGCAGCAGCACACTTACCGCCGCACACACAATGTCCTGCCCGTACTCGCCTGCGCCGGCGTGGCCCTCGGCCTTTACCTCGTAGCCGGTCACGCCGCTGGCCCACACCGTTCTTGCAACTGTCGCTCTGATCATCGTTTCCTCCCGCTTCAATTTTCAAAATCATTCCTCTAAGCAGAGCTCGCCCTTCGGGAGAGCTGCAAGCAGCTCCGGCCCCGGCCGGACTGCGCACTGAGAGGGTCATTCCTTGTTCGGGTTGTTCGCATCCATGGCCCGCTTGGCCGCCTGTGTCGAGAGACTGTTGTTCCCTTCGCCCACCGCAGCGCCCAGGCTGTTGGTGGTGCTGCGGGTCACATTGCTGCTGCCGCTGCCGCCACCCGTGCTGCCCGCCGCCTGCGCAGCCGCTCCTGCCGCCTCGCTCACGTTGGTGCCGTTCTGCTGGTCAATGATGGCCGCCATTTTCTGCATCTGCTGCGCCATCTGCTGGAGCTGCTGGTACAGCGTGCCGTTCTCGCTCACCCGCTGGCGCACCTTCTCAATGCCTTCAAAGTCCATCATGTCCAGCGCCGCCAGGGCCGCGTCGGCGTTGGCCGGCGCAAAGAAGCCCATCTGGTAGCACTCTTTCGCCGTCTCGTTCTGAGAAAGGCGGCTGAAGGTGCTCTTCTTGGCCGCACTCACCGTGATGTCAAACACTGGCTCATGGTCGCCCAGCTGCACCCCGCCGATCTCGCCGCCCGGCACGGCCCGCAGCTGCGCCGCGCTGAAGGGGGTGTACTCGGTCTGCCCCGTCTCTCCGGTAACGCGGAACACCCGCTGCTCGTCGTAGAACTGGCGCATCAGCTCAATGATCAGGTAACACTCCTTCGCAAAGGAGCGGTACGCGCTTTTCAGCATGTCCCGGCTCAGCTTGCTGCCCGCCTCCTGCAGCGCCGCAATGGCGCTGGCGGCCGTCAGGCCGCTGGTGGTGCCGCCCTGGCTCACGTCCCGGTTACCGCTGATCTCCTTCAGCTCGCTCACCCGGTCGTCCCGGTAGGTGATGCAGTTGCCGCTCAGCACGCTGGTCTGCAGCGGCATAAAGGTGTCGCTGTTCAGCCGTCCCACCACATGCACGATGTCCCGGCTGAAGTCCGCCAGTTCTTCCTCGCTCACCCCGGCCGAGTCGCTCACCACAAAGCGCAGTTTGCTTGCCAGTTTCACGTTCTCGTCCATGGCGTGGTTCATCTCGTCAATGGCGGTCTGGGTGTCCTTCATCACGTCGATGTACCCAAAGCCCGCCGGGCTGTCCTCTTCCATGAACAACGGGTCAAACACAAAGGGGTATTTCCCGTGGTCGTAAAAGCCCCGCTCGGCCAGGGCCGGGTCGTTCTCGCTGGCGTACAGCACCACGCCGTTGCAGTACTTGCAGTAGTGCAGCACCGGCGCGCCCTGCGGCCGGGCCTTTTTGTAGTACCAGTCCACCACCACACTCTTGCCGGTGGTGTCGAGCTGATCGTCGTGGATGTACTCGGCCACGTCCAGGCTCTTTCCGGTGTGGCCTTCCAGCTGGGGGTATTTCGCCACCAGCTGCTCGTTGTCCTCCAGGCTCAGGCTGAACAGGTTCGGGCTCTCCTGAATGTCGCTCACGCCAGGGGCCCAGTACAGCATCAGCAGGTTCACGCTCTTCACGCTGATGTCGCCAAGGCCCCCTCGCAGCGTCGGGTCCCAGAACACACCCTTCACGCCGGTGCCGGTCTTGAGCTTGCGCCACCAGGTGTCGCTGTACACCTGCTCATAGTCGCACTGCTCCAAAACCACCGGGATGATCTTCGAGAGTGCCTTGGCCGTTTCTTCGTCGTCCGCCGCCCGGGGCAAAACGTTGGGCTCCGGGTAGTTGTCCATGGCGTCGGCGTGTTTGTTGGCAATGCTGTTGAACAGCCACCCGCTGGAGGGCTTGGGCTTGCCCTCCATCATCTTGTTTTCGCAGTTCTTCCAGTGTCCCATGCGGAACCACAGCTCGTTGTCCACAATGCGCTTGTCCAGCGACGCCTTGCCCGCCTTGTATTTCTGCAGGGTCTCCCCCGCCTTTGCGATCTCCTCCGGCCCGATCACCTGCGCGCCTGTCGCCTCTTCCGTGAGGGAGCTGCCTGCCGTCTGCAGGCCCGTTCCGGTCATCGGCTCCGGCTGCTGCGCTCCCAGGCTGCTCAGCATCCCGGCCCCCGCCGGGTCTTCGCTCACCCTCTGGTCCGGGTATCGCCGCAGCAGCTCCTGCAAAAGTTCTTTTCCGTCCACTCTGTCACTCCTTTTTTGCCCATTCCCAGTGGTGAGGGAGTTACACCCGCATCACATGCGTTCTGCTCTTGTGCTTGTCCAGATCCAGCGGGTCATCCCGCAGTACCGTCTCTTTCTGGATCTGCCGCGGGCTGATGGGGTTTTCCATCAGCACATAGCGGCACTCGTCGTAGATGTGATCCTCCTGGTCGGAGTCGATATCCTCCACGTTGCTCTCGTCGTACACAAGGTTCGGGATGGTCCGGATGAAGTGTTTGCAGGTATCAAATACCTGCAGCATAGGCCGCCCGTCGGCATCAAAGGCCAGCCGGTAGTGCATCTGCATCTTTCCGGCAAGGCGGGTGTGGTCCCCCGGGTGCCATACCAGGTAGTACGGGTGCTTTTCCTGCATCTGGGCAATGCTCTCGCCCTGGCTCTCGTTGAAGATAGCCGGGTCCGCCACGCCCTGGATCACCCGGCCTTTCAGCATCGGGTCGTTCTCCTCCACTTCCCGGATAAGCCTTGCCTGTTCCACCGGGTCTTTCTTCAGGCCTTCGTTCGGCGTGCCGGTGCAGCCGTACAGCTCCTTGATCCGGTACAGCCTGCCCTCTTCGTCTGCCGCGTACCACCCCACCGAGAAGGGACGCGAGTAGCCAAAGTCGTACCCGCGCCAGATCTTCCAGTGCACCGGAATGCGGAACGGCTTGATCACGTGGGTCCACCGCTGGTCCTCGTAGTGGGCCGGGTCGTTGCGCCACTCGGTGAACACCTGGCCGCTGAAGCTGTCCCAGCTGCCATAGAGCAGCGCCTGCTTCTCCGCCTCCGGTAAGGACGCCAGGTTGTTCAGATACCCCGGGTCATTTTTCAGCAGTGCCGGGTTGTCAAAGATGGTGGAGGGGATAAACACCCGCGTGCGCCGCAGCTTTTCCACGGTGCCGTCCGGCTTCTTCACGTCCACCAGCTGCACCATCCGGGTGCCCGGGGGTGCCGGCGTGATGAACCGGGCCTTCACCCACCCGTGGCCGATGCCGCCGGGGTTGGCCGTGGCCCGGATGTACACCTGTGTGCCCGGCCCGCTGGGGCGGTTGCGGCTCATCAGGTAGCTGTACTCTTCCCAGGTGAAGTGGGTCAGCTCGTCCACCCCGATAAAATCAAACTGCTGGCCCTGGTAGTTGTATTTGTCCTGGGCCCGGAACATGCTTCCAAAATAGATCTTCGCCCCGCTGGGGAAGGTCCAGCAGTGGTTGCTGGCATTGTACCGGGCCTTGGGGAATGCGGGCTTGTAGTACTGCATGGTCTTGTCGATCAGCTCCCGCAGCTGGGGAAAGGTCTTGCGCAGGATCAATGCCCGGTAGTTCGGCACATCCACCTGCCGCAGCGCCTCGATCACCAGCGCGTCGCTCTTGCCGCCGCCGGCCGCCCCGCCGTACAGGGCCTCGTCCTCGCTGCGCCGCATAAAGGCCGCCTGCCTCGGCTGCGGCCGCCAGATGATGGGCCGGCCGTTAATCTCCTGCCGTGCCATCCAGCACCACCTCCTGCTGCTCTGCGTCGTCCTTTGCTTCCATCAGCACCGCCGGGGCAGCGCTCTGGCTGCCGCCCTCGTCCCGCGGCACCAGCGCCGCCGCATTGGCCGCAGCGTTCAGCAGCACCGTGGCCACGTTCGCCGCGTCCTTGTCGGTCATGGCCAGCGCCTCGTACCGCTCCAGCTGCTGTTCCAGCTCCTTCCGCTCATCGTCCTCCAGCCGCCGGTCGTAGCTGCCCGGCTCACTGTACACCACAAGGCCGGTTTCTGCCGCGTCCTGCAGGTTCTCCGCCTCGCTCTTGAGCAGCCCGCCGATCTCGTACTTCTGAGCCCGGGCGTCCTCGTCCAGCCTTGCCCGCAGCTTTGTGCAGATCTCGCTTGCCCGCTGGTTCTCGGCCACCCGCTGCTGCAGGTAACCCACCTGGGCCCGGGCTCCCAGCGCCGCCCGGGCTGCGATCTCCCGCGCCGCCTGGGCCCGGGCCTCGGCAAACACCCCGTCCGGCTTTTTGGCTTCTTCCGCCATCCAGCTGCGGATGGTGCTCTCCGGCACGCCGTACTTCCGGGCTACTGCACAGATGGAGTTTGCGCTGATCATGGTCATCACCACCTCGGCCCGTACCTTGGCCGGGTACTTTTTCCCGCGCCCCTGTCGGCCCGGCACGGTATTTTTGCAGTATTTCCGCTGTGCCATCCCAGGCCCTCCCTCTGTGCTCATGGTTCCAGTCTATCGCAAACCGCTGCACAAAAAACCTCCGGACTTTTTCGACAGCACAAAAAGGCCGCGCGCCGCAGCGCTCAGCCATCCCTCTGCGTCCCCGCAGCTGTCATTCCGCATCCAGCAGCCCCGCCGCCGCCGCGTAGATTCCCACCGTGCTCAGCGCTTCCAGTTCCTTGCTGTAGTAGGTCGTCCGCCCGATGTACAGCGCCCGGATCACGTCCTCTTCCCGCATGCCCTCCAGGTAGCGCATCCGCAAAAGTTCCCAGCAGGCAGGGTCTGTCCGCGCATAGTATTCCTTCACCCGGGCCAGCACAGCTGCCCACCTGCCGTGCCCGTCGTACTGCCGCAGCGCTCTGCGCACCTCTTTCCGCTGCTTTTTGGTCACCTGCCCGCCGCCTTTCCCGCTTTTTTTGCCGTTTTTAGCTGATATCTCACACATTCCCCGCACAAACCGCCTATTTTACGCGCAAAATAAAATTATCTTGTCTGTCATGTGCGAACTTTCGCAAACTCCCGCCTCCGCAGGATCACATATGCCTGCGGCTCGGTGGCTTCCCAGCCCTCCGGCCGGGGCTCGGCATTCTCGTGCAGCCCGCCGGGGTCGAAGATTTGTATTTTGACGCACTCCCATCCCGGGAACTGCTTTTCCCACCACGCCGGGTCCTCCGCGTGTTCGCTGCAGGCCTCCCGCAGCTGGCGGCGGCTCCACTTGGTGTCAGCTGCCGGCTGCTCCTCCGGCAGGGTCAGGTTGCTGGTTTCCAGGCACCGCCGGAAGCTGTGGCCGTAGATGTACCCCACCGTGCCGCTCGTACCCTGCCCGTCAATGCCCAGGATCTTCTTCATGATGATCCGGTCTGCGTTCATGGTGCCCATGGGCTCAAACTCCCGTGTGCCGGGGACACGCCGCCGCCATAGATCCTCCAGCATATACCGCAGCTCCCGCCGCTCTGCCTCACTCAGCCCCGGGCACTGGGCAAAGCCATGCATGTGCAGCCGCCCGGCCTCGCCGTTGCGCACGGCCCACAGCATCAACTTCAGCCACGTTCCCCGCACGCCAAAGCGCTTGCGCACCGCCCGCTGCACCCGCCGGGCATAGTTCTTCACGTCCCGCCAGCAGCCTTCCTCGTCCTCGGGCAGGTAGGTGTCCTCGTATGTAGCGGTCAGGTAAAAGCCGTTCTGGTCAAAATTGGCCAGCACCTTGCGCTGTCGGCGGCGCAGGCTGGCGGCTTTGTTCCGGCTCTTCTGCCCCCGGTCACTTTCCTTGCGCTTCTTGCCCCGCTGGCGGTGCTCCTGATCCGTCACGGGGTAAATGCCCACGGCCTGGTATGTGTCCCCGCAAAGGGTCCTTTTTTCCCGGATGTAGCTTTTTCGCATCCCGGTGCCCTCCCTGTCCGGTAAACTTTTCGTGTTGGTTTCTTTTCTGTGGCCCACACAGTCACAAGATTAACGGGTATACAAGCCCCCCAAAGCGCCCGCCCCGGACGCTTATTATAAAAAGGAATGGCTTGTTCAGTTCAAACGCCTGCCGCCAGAGCTTTCCCTCTGGCAGCACCCGTTCGGCCTGACGCTCCCGCCGTCGCCAAAGCCCCCGGCCGCGCGCATCCAGCGCCGCCGGGGGCTCGTTATTTGTGCTTTCCGCCCATCCAGAACTCCGCGTCAAAGTCGTTCCGGTTGATCTTTCCCGCATCGTTCTGGCTCTTCGTGTAGGTCTTTTCTTTCTGTACCTCGGCTTTCCAGGCCCGGTATTTTTCGCACCGGTCGCTGCAGGCTGGGTGCCGGTCCGGGCAGTCCGGCGTGCATACCGGCTTTACCATGCCGGAGCAGCCGGTTTTCCCTCTGCTGCCCAGTACCCATAGCTCAGCTCTTTCTTTCCACGCTCCCGGGCCTTGGCGTTGTAGCCTTCCAGCTCCCGCACGTCCCGCTGCAGCGGGGTCGGGTCTGTCAGGTACTTCTTCAGCCGCACCCGGGGCGCTCTGGGTGCCACCGGTTTCGGCACCGGCAGCGCAGCAGCTTTCGGCTTTGCAGGCCGTTTCGGCGGCTTTGCCTGCACGGCCGCCGTCTTTTTCGGCTTCAGCCGCACCTTGTAGGCTTTCCGGCTGTAGGCTACTTCTACCTTTTCCCGGGTGATGTCCCACCGGTGCTTGCCGCGGCGCTTGTGCTGGCGCTGCTGGTCCCGCCACAGCGTCGGCAGGATCTTCTCCGCCCGCACCACGCCCTGGGCTGCCAGGTCTGCCGCCGTGCCCTCGTACAGCACCTTCCCGCTGTCCGGGTCGTGCAGGGTGTATTTGTACACCATCATACGGCTTTGCCCTCCTGCTTCCCGGCCCGGTGCTTTGCGGTCACAATCTTTTCCTGCCGCCGCTTGAGCGGGTCCACCGGATTCTTGCGTACAATGTCTCGTACTTCCGGTACTTGCCCGCCAAACCTTCCGGCTATCTTTTTGCTGATCCGCTTGCGGCTCATCCTGCCTTTGTCCTTGCTCATGCGTTGCCTCCGTTCCCGTACAGCTCCACTTCCGCACCGTCCGCCGTCACCAGCACCCCGCCGTCCAGTGCGGCAGCCAGCTGCTGCAGCCGTGCCGACGGCACCCGCAGCAGCCCGGCAGGCCGCATCCACTTGGTGATCTCCCCGGCCCGGATGCCGATCTTCTCCGCCAAGGTGTCGGCGTTCTCGCCCCGGTAGCCCATCGCTTCTTTCAGGGTCATCTCGCCCGCCTCCTCTCCCAGCTCTCCGGCATGGCCGGGGCCTGCAGCACGGTCTGGATGCGCTTTTCCACTTCCGCCGGGGCCAGCGGCAGGCAGCCCACCCGCTTGCGGCTGGCCTCCACCATCCAGGCCCGCTCTGCCAGCCCGTCCAGTGCCTGCCGGGTCTGGCGCTGCTGCTGATGCAGCGCCTGTGCGTCCGGGATGTCCTCCACCTGCACGTCGGTCTTGTAGGCATCCCGGGCGCAGCGGCAAAAACGCTCCCGTCCACGCCGTCCTCTATGGCCCAGGCGGAAAGCTGCCGGAAGTTCTCCAGCACCGCTTTATGTAAGTCGTTCAGCCGCTTGGCACCAAATCCCAGCACCTCGGCGCAGGCCGCCGCGTATACCCGCCGCTCCAGCGTGGCAGCGTTGTCCACCGCCATGCGGATCTGCAGCTCCTTCTGCTTGCGGGCCGCGCCCTTGCCCAGCGGCACCCGGAACTCCGTTTCCGCCCCTTCCGGCAAAAGGCTCACCAGCCAGGCCTGCCCGGCTGCGGCCTGCTCCCGGCCGCTTTTCCGGGGCTGGGCCATCACTTCCAGCATCTCCTCGTTGATCGCGTCCCGCCGCAGGTTTACCTTCCGCAGCCGCTGCACACCCACCTCGTACTCGTCGTGCAGGGCAATGGTCACGCAGGCGTGCATAAAATCCACCGCATTGTTCTCTGCCAGACTGATCTTCTCGGTCAGGCTCAGTTTCTTCTTCATCTCTTTGTCCTTTCGTAGTATTCGTCGTGCAGCTTCTGCCACTGGGCCAGCGGCAGGGCCTTGTCCCGTGCCGCACGGGCCAGTACCCGGTACGCCAGGCCGTTTTTGTCCCGCGGGTTCATCCAGTCCGCCTTTTCCAGCGCCTCGTTCAACTCCCGTCGGTACTCTTCGTAGGTCAAGGCTGCACCTCCCCCTGCCGCCGCATCAGCTCCGTCATAAAGCTCATCTCTTTTTCGCTGCTGACCATATACCGTTTACCTTTTCCTCGCACCATGGCCAGCAGCCGGTCCTGCATCGTCTCGCCAAATTCCTTGGCGGCTTCCTCCTGCTCGGCCTTGGAGAGGTCCTTTCTCATCAGTTGCGCCACGGTGCTCAGGTAGGCATCTTCCAGGGCGTCCAGCGCTTTGCCCTTGCTTGTGTTCTGGCCCTGGCAGCGCATCACCACCGGGCCGTCGTCGATCACCGAAATGTTGATTTCAATCTTGCTTTTCATCCTTGTCCTCCTTCACGGTTCCCCGTGGTCGTTCATCCAGCTGGCCGCCAGCGCCCTGGCGTCCGCCAGTTTGTCGCACAGCATGTTCACGGCTGCTTCCTGCATCCACTCCGGCAGCTTGTCGGCCTGCATCAGGGCAGCGCCCATGTCCCGCACCAGCTCCTCGCCGTGCAGCTCCATCCGCTGCCAGATCTCTGCCTCGTCCGGCGTCAGGTTCTCCGGCCGGCTCACTTCAGCACCTCCACGCTGTAGGCCTTGCAGGTACAGCCCCCGTGCTCTGCCCGGGCTTTGTCCTCGACCATGGCCTTTGCCACGCCCTTGCTGATGGCCTGCACCTCGTAGCTGCAGTGTGTAAAGTATTCGCTTTTGGTCTGTGGCAGCTTCTGGCTGCACTCCACATTCACGCGGTATCTGCCCATCCTTCAGCCCGTCTTTCTGCGGTCAGCCGCTCGTTTTTCCTGCGGCTGCCGCTCCTTGCAGGGCTTTTCGTCCTCTTCCAGCTCGGCGCAGTTGCCCAGGCCCGCCAGCACCACAGCCAGCGCCAGCAGCACCAGCGCCCCCACAAAGCACCCGGCCATGGCCCAGCCGGTGTAGCTTTCCAGGCCGCTTGCCACCAGCAGGCCGCCGATCAGACTGGCCCAGCTGCCGCAGTAATAGATCCATTTCCGCATTGTCAAAACCTCCCGTTTGTGTTAAACTTCTGGTGATGAGTGCATGCTGCTTTCATCACCCCTTGGCCTTGCCGGTGCTGTCACGCCGGCAGGGCCTTTTTGTTTTCTTGCACTTCTCCCGCTGCTTCTGCCATGCTTCAAACGCAGCCTGGTTCTCCGGGTCTGCGTAAAAATCCGCGGCAATGTCATACAGCGCCCAGATCTGCCACATCTTCAGCGGCCCGCTTTTGCCGTCCATTCGCGCCTCCTGTCAGTCCGGGTTAAAGGTCTGGAAGCACTCGCCCGTACCGGTCGCTTCCAGCGGAATCTCCCACTCGGCGCAGATGCTCTCGGCCACCAACTTTGCAAAGCCGATCAGCTCGTCGCCCCGCGCTGCCATCAGCACTGCCGGACCTACAATGCTGCTCATGTAGTTGAACGCGTACAGATCCGTGGCGTGCTCATTGTAAGGCAGCTCCTGCAGCAGGCCCTCTTCGTTCACGGCCATCTGGATGCTGTCCACATCCTCCCGTGCCCAGCTGGCAGCCAGGCAGGTGTCGGCCATCTCAATGGGCCCGCCCACCAGCTTCTGCAGCGTCTCCAGCTTGCAGGTGTCCCCGTCGTCACAGGGCAAAAGGTAAGCGCTGGTGTCCACCGGCATCACGATCACAAAACGTTCCATGTCCTTATCCCTCCGTATTGGCATAGCCTGCTTTTTCGGCGTCTTCCACGCTGACATCGTCAAAACACTGCTCCAGCACCATCAGCACCCGGCGCTGTGCGCCGGGGCGCAGGTTTGCCCGGCGCATAGCGATCAGACAATAGCCCATGCAGGCTGCATTGCTCCACGGCCCGTTCAGGTTTGCCAGCATCCGGGCCGCCTCGTTCTTCTTGCCCATCTCTTTGTCCTCCTTGGTTTCATGCATTCTTCCCCGGCTGGCCCTTATTCTCCGATTTGTGCTATACTTGCACTGAAAGGAGATGAAAGCCACCCGTGCTTTACAAAATCATGTTTGAAATTCAATGTCCCTTTGACGCTCTGGGAATTCTGCCTGCAATGGAATCCGAAATCTGCTGCAGCGTTGTCCCCGGAAAGTCTCCGGTTTTCTCGGTTCCTAACGTCTGTGACCGCTGCAACGACACAAACTTTGAGCAATGTCAGCAATGCACTGGCGCAATCTATCAGATGTTCCGGCAGGGGCTTATCCCTGTGGAGTTTCTTCCTTCCTGGCCGGTTCGCACTCTGCCTGACCCCATCCGGCCATGTCTTGAGCTGCTTTCAGAATGATTTCTGCATTCTCGGCAATCGCCCCGGAAAGCGACCTGTTATAATCAGGGTCATACACAGCCATCTTTCTGGCCGCCATCCACCCCGGCAGGAATTCCCAAAGGGTCTGTGCCGCTTCCAGTGTTCGGTTATTTTCTTTGCTGTGTAAGTACAGCCCCAGTTCGTTGTAGTCTCTGCCCGCCTCTTCCACAGGCGTGCAGGGCTTTTTTGTTTCTTCCTTCACCTTCTTCCCTCCCTTCATGCGCTCTTGCCCGGCTGGGACGGGGTCGCCTGATGTAACCGAGCCGCATCTGCCAGACCTTTCGCATAGCCCAGCGCCAGCGCTTGCATCTGATCCGGCAGCTTTGCCGCCGTCGTCAGCAGCTCAACCATACGGTTCGTTTGGGTATCGCTCTTCTGCGTCATAGATACACACCTCCCTTTTAGCAAGCCATTTCTTGCCGTTAGCATTATTGTAATTGCTATAAGCAACTTTGTCAAGATATTTTTCGTTTTTTCTTGCCAGCAGCAACTTTTTGTGTTATCATCCGTTCAGGAGGTGATTTCATGAAAGACCGTTTGAAGGTTCTTCGCAAAACGCTTGGTCTGAATCAAGTTGATTTTGGAGCTCGAATCGGAATCGGTGGCACTGCGATTTCCAAATTCGAGAGCGGCGTTAACGCTATTTCTGATACGCTTGTCTTGCTTGTGTGTCGAGAGTTTAACGTAAACGAAGCCTGGCTGCGCAATGGCACCGGCGAAATGTTCACACATACGGGAAGCGATTTGGTCGCCGAATTGTCTGAGACTTACCACCTTGGCACCTATGGTGAACAGCTTCTCGCCACATACCTGCAGCTGTCCGATGCCGACAAACGCGCAGTTGAGCGCTTTGTCGCCCAGCTCACAGCTAATGTCCAGAAGGCCGAAGACGCCCAGTCTGATGCATGCGAGAAGAAAAAAGACATTGCCGAATAATCTTCTATCGCCAGGCTTTGCGGCGCAGATAAACAAAAGCAGCTCCTGTGCAATGCGCAGGAGCTGCTTTTCACGTTGCATGAGCAACAAAACAAATTTTCTACTATTTTTTTGGTGAAGTTGTCATTTGAATAGCCTTTTTCAATCATCTACACTTATGAGGAATATGGAGATGATTGTATGAAAATTGAAAAGGCACCTTCTAATATTCGCACTCTGGCCGCTTGCCTTTGGTTTATTCCTGCCCTGATTTTCTCGTACTTGTTTCAGAATAGAGCCGAATTGTTTTTTCTAGAAATAATTTACATATCCACTTTATTCAGCAGTTTTGGTGTCGGCTTTTCCGAATTGCCCTTCGGAAAAATTTTTACTGTAGCTTCCATTCTTCCATGTATTGCCAACTCTTACTATTTTATCTTACTGTTTCCATTTAATTTCCGGCCACCTTCACTTGCTGATATCTTAAAATTTATTTTTTTATTTATTCTATTTTTCATTCCTGCGCTGCTCTTTATCGTTGTTGCTATCATCCCACTATTCACAATTCCCGTATTTTTAATTTCTCAGTTTTTCATGTTTATCGCTGATATAATTTATACGCTTATAAAGAAATTATCAGTTTCTTTTATCGTTTATACCAGCCTAGCCATTATTGCATGTGTCTTCATAATTAGAGCTAACCTTCCGCCTAATTTTCATATTTCTCCTTTGTCAACCAATATAGTTTCATCACAGGCCGCATCGGAAAGTACAAGCAAAAATCACTCCAATAAAGAAGCTCGTCAAGGCGAAGAAGTTTCCACAACATCCCCTGTCGTGTGGATTCCTACACACGGGGGAACGAAGTATCACCGGCGTTCCACCTGCAGTGGCATGGAAGATCCTGAGATAACCACCAAAGAGGATGCTATTGCGCGCGGCTTTGAGGCTTGTCAACGTTGCTACTAACTTAACACTCTTCTGTTTTCATAAAAGGTTCAGTGGAAAGCGTGGTACAGTTTTTGAAGGAGCATGATCACATATGAAAAATGTACTGCATTACAAAGGCTACTCGGCAAGGCCGGAATATTCGGCAGAAGATCAGATTTTTTATGGGAAAATTTTGGGAACTGATGATTTGATTGATTATCTCCGTTCTGCACGGTAAAGCACAAACCCCTCCAGCAGGTTCCTATTAAGTCTGCTTATTTATGTCTTGTTTGTGAAGGATTTTTGAATTTTCATTGCTTGTCAAGCCCTAATTTTTAGTTTTTCTGTTGCGTTTGCAACTTTTCACATTTTTTTCGTGTACAAACCCGCTCACCGAGCGTATAATAGACTTGCAGGAACGTATTCCTGCCAAGACAATGAAAAGACTGCTGGTCTTTGCTTGTCCGCTGAAAGAGGGTAGCCCCTCCCTGCCATGAAAAAATGGGGAATTAAAAAAGCGGTGAGCTCTTACCGTGAGTAGAGAATGAAAAAAGCGGAGAACCTCTGCCGTATAGTGAGGAATGAAAAAGGGTGCGGGACAGGTTACTGTTCCGCACCTTCTTGGATTAAGGAGCTGAATTATGGGGAAGTTTCAATTTTACCACATTAACGAACACTATATCAGCTATTTACATAGTATTGACACCCGTGTGCAATACAATAAGGGGCAGCGGCGTCCGTATGTTGGAATTGTACTCTCCATCAACGGCATTGATTATTATGTTCCCCTTGAATCCCCTAAGCCCAATCACGTTAACATCAAAGGCGGCGGTCCTGTTATGAAACTCGACGATGGTCGTCTTGGCCTAATGGGCTTCAACAATATGATTCCTGTTATTCCATCTTGCTTGATCAAATTTGATATTCAGAGTATCGAAAATGAGAATTATAAAATGCTCTTGTTGAATCAGTTAAATTATTGCAACAAGAATCGCGATCTTATTCTCCAGCGTGCAGAATCCACATACCGCAAAGCTCTCAGTCGTAAAATCCCGCTGTATCAAAAGGTATGCTGCAATTTTGAAAAATTGGAACGTAAAAGCAAGAAATATGATCCAAATTACGTTCCATCTAAAAAGAAAATTCGTGCAACCGTACCTTCCAAATAATTGTTCTTTTCAAGGAGCTCCCCGCCGGGTGCTCCTTGTTTTATAAACGCACAAACCCCTCCAGCTGTTTCCAGCCGGAGGGGCAAACAAAAAGCCCGCCAAGGTATGCCTGGCAGGCCACATGGAACTACAATCAATCACCCAGATATTTCAAAAGCTGCACCAAATACTGGCCGGATTGCCTGTCTCGCTCATCTCGGTCAAGATCCCGTTTGCCGAAGATCACAAAGCCATTGTCTCCGTAAAAATTGAGCAGCGCGTCTTTGTCCTCGCATTCCAGATACACAAACTTGCCGCCCAGCACCGCCTGGATCGCGCGCACCTTATCAGTCGCCAGCTTCAACAGCACGTCGCCCGGAATCAGGTTGTCGTATCCGTTGGCAAAATTTTTGCCAAGCTGACCAATCAGAGGTGCTGAGATCATGTAATTGTCCGTCATAGAGCGTCGCGCATCCCTTGCCATTGCAAAACGATTCACTTTCTTTGCAACATTTTTACTAATGCTCTTGCGTGGAATTTCGAGCACTTTGTTTGACAGTGTAAAATATCCCACCAGCACTGGTTTGTCTTTGTAAGATGTCACCACCAGCTGCGTCTGGGCAATTCCCTGCCTGGCAAATTCAATGGCCTTGCAATGCAGAAAAAACTCCACGTCCTTATTCAGCGGACAAGAAAACTCGGAAAGGATCTCCTTTGTTCGACCCTCTCCGAGTTCTTGGATCATATCTTTTAGGTTAACTAATCCGTATCCTGTCATTTCTTTCCAAACATCTCACGCAGCGCATCGCCCTTGATCTCATGGACAGTCTTATCCACAACGACATTTTTGCTGCTCTTTCCCTCTGCATTTTCCAATGCTCGTACAAAATTCCGTGCAAGCGGTTTTGAACGAATCACGACATTCTTTGTAATACTCTTTGTCGCCATCAAAAAGACCTCCTTCTTTTTGAAAGTGCAAAGCTATACCTTGCATCTTCATTATATGCAATCCAGCCCCCTTTGTAAAGCCGCCTGTGCAACTTTCATGTAAAAAACGCACAAACCCCTCCAGCCGTTTCCAGCTGGAGGGGTCTGCCCCGTCGTCAAAAGGTAAGGATAAAAAAGCAAGAAGGTTTCTTTCCATGCGTCGCCTGCCCTTACAGCATAGCACGCTTTTTGGATATGGGCAAGCAAAAGCCCCGGCGCTGGTACGATGCAGCGCCGGGGATAACATGGAGTACAGCACAAAACCGGACAAAGAGAATTTTATGCTTGCAGGGGTCAGTATATCACACTCCCTGCATATGGGCAAACCGCCCGGAAAGGAAGTGTTATCATGCCCCGCAAAAAAGCTCCTGCGGCCGAGGCACCGCGTCTGGTGGCTTACTACCGCTACTCCGGCGGCAGCCGCCAGACCGAGCAGAGCATCGAGGGCCAGCGCCGGGACTGCGAGGCCTACGCCCGCGCCCACGGCATGACCATCCTGCGCGAGTATGTAGACCGCCACATCAGCGGCAAAACCGATGACCGCCCCGCCTTCCAGCAGCTGGTGGCCGACAGCGCCGCGCACACCTTTGACGCCGTGATCTGCTGGAAAACCGACCGTCTGGCCCGCAACCGCTACGACAGCGCCGTGTATAAGAAAAAGCTCCGGGACAACGGTGTGGAGATTCTCTACGCCGCCGAGAGCAACATCTCCGGGGCTGAGGGCATCATCATTGAGGGCCTGATGGAAGCCCTGGCCGAGTATTACAGCGCCGAGCTGGCCGAAAAGGCCCGCCGCGGCATGCGGGAATCCGCCCTCAAGGGCAAGGCCCTGGGCAGCTCCCGCCCGCTGGGCCTCACCGTGGACGCCGACAAGCACTACATCATCGAGCCCACAGGTGCCGAGGCGGTCCGGTATATCTTTGAGCAGTACGCCGCCGGGCTGTCCTCCTCCTCCATCGTGGAGCGTCTGAACGCCATGGGCCTGCGCACCAGCCACGGCGGCCCTTTCAACAAAAGCAGTATCAACCGCATCATCCAGAACGAGATGTACCGCGGCGTTTACGTCAGTAAAAAGTTTGATGTCCGCATCGAGGGCGCGATCCCGGCCATCATCGACAACGATTTATGGAAAAGGGCACAAAACATGTTTGAACGCAACCGCCAGAGCCGCACTCCGCACGCTTCCCGCGCCGATTATATTCTCTCCGGCAAACTGTACTGTGGAGAGTGCGGCTGCCTGATGAAAGGCGTCTGTGGACGCAGCAGCGGCAACGGCCAGATGTACCACTATTACGCTTGCCCCGGCCGCTCCATTGGCCGCGCCTGCACCCGCAAAAATATCCCGCAGGACGAGCTGGAAGCTATGGTGGTCAATTCCGTTGCGGACCTGCTGCTGGAGCCCGAGCTGCTGGAGCAGATCGCAGACGCCATCGTGGAGCTGCAGCAGGCCGAGGCCGCACGCCCTGACCCGGAGAAGCAGGCCCTGGAAAAATCCCTGTCCGATGTCCGGAACAAGATCCAGAACATCCTCTCTGCCATTGAGAACGGCACCTCCAGCGCCGCCCTCTCTGCCCGCCTTGCCGACCTGGAGCAGCAGGAGAGCACGCTTTCCTATCAGCTCTCTTCCCTCACCGCCAAAAAGCCTCTCACCTTCACCCGTGACCAGATTTTGTTCCTGCTGCAGCAGTTCCGTGTCTCCCCCTCGGAGCGCACCAAGGCCTACTGCCGCCGCCTGGTTGATACCTTTGTGGATCACATCGAGCTCACCAACACCGAGCTGATCCTCTATTTCAACATCTCCGACGAAACCATTGATAAAAACAAAAAAGCTCCCCGGTCGAACCCTTCCAAAGAAAGTTCGACCGAGAAGCGTTTGGTCCACCTTGCACATCAACAAGCGAACTATTCCCTTTATGCGGCTTCCGGCTACTTTTCACTGGTTGAACACCAATTTTCGGCCCGTTTGTGGCGCACCGCATAATCTGTAATTATTTTGTAATCTTTGTGCAAACAAAAAATGCCCCGCCAGCAATCCGTCAGGATGCCAGCGGGGCATTGCTTTACTTAGTGGAGATACCTTGCCAATTCAGATGCAACAAAGCCTGCGATCAATGCCGCAATGACCGCCCACCAGAGTTTGTTTCCAAATACTCCGGGGGCTTTTTCCAGCGCGGTCAAGCGGTCGTCCTGCTTCTTGTTCTGTGCCGTCACAACTTCAAGGCTCCGGTTTGTGGTTTCGAGTTGCTGGATGGTCAACTTGATATTGGTGTTCATGCCGTTTACTGCATC
>OLPS01000590.1_pt1 | contig 44617 bp, 58 predicted proteins | sample 1673071 | NCBI WGS metagenome assembly OLPS01 (sample SAMEA3136752, study PRJEB25190) | human gut metagenome | reverse complement strand
TACGGGCTTGACTTTCATCATAAAATCAACCACTCCTTACTTTTATACTCTACGGGATGTCGTATACACGGGTCAAATTTGAGCAGACACACATAATTCGACCCGCGTCGGAAGGAACGTTTCGGCGTTTTTCACAAACTTTGCGGTTTGACCCACTCAGCCGACCCCGACGCATTCCTCTTTTAGGCGCATTAGTCCATTATGTGATACTAATGCAGTATACACCCTAAAAGTCCAGTTGTCAAGCCATTTTTCACGATTTCTGTGCATTTTTTTGATTTTTGCCGGTTTATTTCGTACACCCGGCAGCGTGTCAATTTTCTTCGTTTTAGGGGTTGATATTTTTATTTTGCACGTTCCATACCAAAACAGCCTTGTGCAATTTGTCTATCTTGTCTCTTGTATTCTGAAGTAGGACTTTATCATAAAGATTTCTCTGCCCTGTTACGCGGCGACCGTAAAGCCGATCGCAACAGATGTCCCTTACCGTAACGACCCCTCTCGTGAAAATGATATTTCCGCTATTCATGGCGCAGCGCACGCGGAGTCATTTCCAATCGTTCCGTTCCACTTCTGCACAAAAAAGCCTCCGAAAAATCCGCAGATTTTTCAGAGGCTCCCTCTTATAATGTTATCAGCGCTTCACTCATCCAGATAATCCCGCAGGCGCTTGGCGCGGCTGGGATGCCGCAGCTTACGCAGGGCTTTGGCTTCGATCTGCCGTACCCGCTCCCGGGTCACGTTAAACTCCCGGCCCAGCTCTTCCAGCGTACGGGAACGCCCGTCCTCCAGCCCGAAGCGCAGGGCGATCACCCGCTCTTCCCGGGGCGTCAAGCTCTTGAGCACGTTCATCAGTTCCCGGCGCAGCAGCTGCCGCCCGGCTTCGTCCACCGGAACACCCGCTTCCTCATCCTGGATGAAATCCTCCAGATGGGCATCCTCTTCCTCGCCCACCGGCGTTTCCAGACTGATGGGATCCTGTGCCAGCTGCAGCAGTTCCCGCACCCGGTCCGGTTCCAGATCCAGCTGCACGGCGATTTCCTCCACCGTGGGCTCCCGGCCATTTTTGCGCAGCAGCTCCCCTGCTGTCTTTTTGACCCGGTTGATGTTCTCCACCAGATGCACCGGAATGCGGATGGTACGGCCCTGGTCTGCAATGGCCCGGGTGATGGCCTGCCGGATCCACCAGGTGGCGTAGGTGGAAAACTTGAAGCCGCGCTCCGGCTCAAACTTTTCGGCCGCCTTCATCAGGCCGAGGTTTCCTTCCTGAATCAGGTCCAGAAACGGCAGTCCCCGCCCGACATAGCGCTTGGCCACCGACACCACCAGCCGCAGGTTGGCTTCGCTCAGAGCACGGCGAGCGTCGGCGTCCCCGGCCTGTGCGGCGCGGGCAAGGTCTGCTTCCTGCTGTGCCGTAAGCAGCGGCACCCGGCCGATCTCCTTTAAATAGGTGTGCACTGGGTCATCCAGCGCCACGCCCTCGGCGGAGAGTTCATGTTCCAGCTGACCAAGCTGCGTTTCGTCCAGCGGCGGAAGCTCCGCTTCCTCGTCCTCGGCAATGTGCACGCCCCGGGCCTCCAGCGCTTCGTACAGTTCATCCAGCTGGGCCACATCATAGTCCGCCTCGTCCATGGCGCGGCTGATCTGGTCCGGGGTCAGGGTCTTGCGCCGGGCGTGTGCCGCCAGCGTCCGGGCCAGTTCCTCGGTCTGCGACAATTTCTGCATGATTCCTGCTCCTTTCCTCTCCTGCTCCAGCCGGAGGGGAAAGCGGGCCTCATTCTTCTTTGCACACGAGCCCCTGCTTTTTTTCGCGCATCGACTGGAAGTAGTCGTTCAGTTCCTCGTTTGTCATGCTGGCCGCCTTGCTTGCCACGGGCATGCCCCGGGCAATGCGGTCCAGATACAGCCGGATGTCATCCGGTGTACAGTTCACATCGCTGTATTGTGCCGCAAGATGGCTCAGTTCATTCAGAGCCTCCTCGCTGACAAAGGCCCGGAGGGTGGCCAGGCTGATGTCCACCCCCTGCTGGCGGCAGTCCACCATAGCCTGGTACAGCTCCTTTTGCTGGGGCTGGATGAACTGCTCTGCCGTCAGCTGATTCTTGACCAGATCCAGATACTGCGGTTCCCGCAGGATGGCTGCCAGCAGCCGCTGCTGGGCACTGACGATGCCCAGGGCCTGGCTGCCTCCGGCGGTGTAGGACACCTTGATCTGGTTCATCTCCCCGGACCGCAGCACCTGCCGGTCATGCTCCCGGCGGCGTTTGCTGCCTGCCTTTTTTACGGCGGTGCCCAGCTGGGTCATGATGGCAGCTTTGGAGATGTTGGTCTCCTCTGCCAGCCGCCCGGCGTAGACCTCCTGCTCGGTGGGGCTGGACCGCTGGGCCAGCAGGTCCACCGCCTCCTTGACGTATTCCAGCCGCTGCGCGTCCTGGGCCAGGTCGTACTGGTCCTTCAGCCGCCCCAGCCGGAAGTCCAGGGCGTTGCCCACCCCGTCCAGCAGGGCCTGGAACCGCTCTGCCCCGTACTTTTTGATGTACTCGTCCGGGTCCTTGGCTCCGGGGATCTGCAGCACCCCCACCTTTACCGGGCTGTTGCGGAACAGTTCCAGCGAGCGCAGGGTGGCCTTTTGGCCTGCCTCGTCGGAGTCGTAGCTCAGGATCACCTCATCGGCATACTCGCTGATGAGCCGCACCTGATCCGGGGTCAGGGCCGTGCCGCAGGCACACACTGCTGTGTCGATGCCGGCCTGCTGCATGCTGATGACGTCCATATAGCCCTCGCACAGCACGAACCGCCGGGACGCACTGCGCTTGGCGATCTGCAGCGCGAATACCGTGTCCGACTTGTGGTAGACCAGCGTTTCCGGGCTGTTGACATACTTAGGTTTGGAGTCGTCCAAAACGCGGCCGCCAAAGGCGATGATGTTGCCCCGCAGATCAAAAATGGGGGTCATGACACGCTTCCAGAACAGGCAGTAGATCCGCCCGGACGGACTGCGCTTGAACAGACCACTGGCGTCCAGCTCCTGCTGATTGTAGCCCTTGTCGCGCAAAAACTGATACAGGGCCTGCCCGTCGTTGGGGGCATAGCCCAGCCCGAACCGGACGATGGTCTTGTCGTCCAGACCGCGCCGTCGCCAGTAGGCACGGGCCTGCCGGGCCTCCTCCACAGTGGAGTTGAGGCAGGCATGGAAAAACCGTGCCGCCTCCTTGTTCATGGACAGGATGCGGCTGCGCATCCTGCCGGTCTTGTCGTCCTCCTGGGGCTCCGGCATCCCGGCCCGGGCCGCCAGCATCTTGACGGCCTCCGGGTAGTCGATGCTGTTGATCTTTTTGGCAAAGGTAATGGCATCGCCGCCGGCCCCGCAGCCAAAGCAGTAAAAGCTCTGGGTGTCCGGGTAGACGTAAAAGGAGGGCGATTTTTCACTGTGGAAGGGGCACAGCCCGCCGTACAGCCGCCCCTTGCGCTTGAGCTGCACATAGCTGCCCACCAACTCCACGATGTCGGTGCGGCGGGTCAGTTCCTCAATGTATTCGTGTGGGATCATGGATTTTCAAACGACCTTTCCGGTTTATAGAACATGCCACTTCTGCGGCACAAAAAGCTCCTCAAAGGTACGGATGGCAAACTCGTCGCTCATACCGCTGATGTAGTCGGTCACCGCGCGGTCACGGCCTTCCTGATACGCCAGCTGAACGTAGAAATTGGACATCCGGTCGATGTGGTTCAGGTAGTAGTCATACAGCTCCCCGATCACCTTGTCCACCTTTTGTTCCTCGCGTTTGGCGGTTTTGTCCACATAGACGGTGGCGTACATGAAGTCCCGCAGGGCCAGAAAGGCCTCATTCTCCTCCGTACCCACCCGTACATTGCCGTCGCTATTGCGCAGGATGCTGTTGATCATGGTCGTGATGCGGGCGGATTTGGTGGTGCCCAGCACCGCGGTGCAGTCTTTGGGCAGGATATCCGGGTCCAGCACACCGGCGCGCACGGCGTCCTCGATGTCGTGGTTGACGTAGGCGATCTGGTCTGCCATGCGTACGATGCGCCCTTCCGGGGTGGCAGCCCAGGTGCCTTTGGTGTGGGTCACGATGCCGTTGCGCACTTCCCAGCTCAGGTTGAGGCCCCTGCCCTCTTTTTCCAGCTTGTCCACCACCCGCAGGCTCTGCACATAATGCTTAAACCCGCCCGGGCAGAGCTGGTTGAGCGCCCGTTCTCCGGCGTGGCCAAAGGGCGTGTGGCCCAGGTCATGGGCCAGGCTGATGGCCTCGGTCAGATCCTCGTTCAGGCGCAGGGCGCGGGCAATGGTGCGGGCGATCTGCGACACCTCCAGCGTATGGGTCAGCCTGGTGCGGTACAGGTCCCCTTCCGGGGACAGGAATACCTGGGTCTTTTGCTTCAGGCGGCGGAACGCCTTGCAGTGCAGCACCCGGTCGCGGTCACGCTGAAACACCGGGCGCAGCGGATCCTGCGGCTCCGGCACCGCCCGGCCGCGGCTGGCATCGCTGAAGGTCGCCCACGGTGCAAAGGTCAGGTGTTCGATCTCTTCGGTTCTCTGGCGCACATCCATGCTGGTCCCCTCCCTTTTCTGGTTCTTCTCCCCCCTTTCCACCGGAAATCCCGGCGCAGCCGATCCCACGCGCCGCGCCTGCGGCAATTGTAGCACAACGGCCCTGTCGAAGGGGGAAGTTCTGTGTCAGCTCCTAAAATTCACTTGATTTTTAAAAAGGTGCGTAGAATGGCTCAGACACTGCTGCCTCCGCCCCGCCCCGGGTCAGCTCCCGCAGCTGTTCCAGCAGCGGACCTTCGGTGTGTTCCGGCATCTGCCAGCGCAGGGTGACCCGGTCGGCGAACTCCGGCGCAGCCTGCTTTGCCCCGGCGGCGTCGATGAGCAGGGATGCCCGCTCGTAAAGAGAATAGTCCACCGTCATGCGCAGCTCCACCACACTGCGCACCGTGACCACCTCGGCATTTTCCAGCGCGCGGGCCGTGGCCGTGGTGTACGCACGCACCAGCCCGCCGGTGCCCAGCAGCACCCCGCCGAAGTAACGGGTGATCACCACGATCAGATCCGTCAGGCCGCTGTGCTGCAGCACCTCCAGTGCCGGGGTCCCGGCCGTTTTGGCCGGCTCGCCATCGTCGGAGTAGCGTTCCCGATTTCCCTCCCGCAGCCGGTAAGCATACACGTTGTGCCGCGCCGTGCGGTTGGCCGCGCGCACCTGCTCCAGGAATGCCACGGCGGCCTCCTCGCTGTCCGCAAAGGAGAGCTGCGCAATGAAGCGGCTCTTCTTCTCTTCGTATTCGCCCACGGCCGTACCGCGGATGGTCCGGTAATCCTCCACAATGGTTCCTCCTGCGTGTTATTCAGAATCAGTATAACATAAAACGCCATTTGTGCAAGTGAAAAGCCCGGCAGCTTTCGCTGCCGGGCTTTCCTCGCACACAACTTTTCAAGAAAGGGAGAAGGTATCTTGGTATGATGATGAAGAGGATATCACTTGGTGAAGATCTGGATCCACTGATGGCCCCAGGTGCTGCTGCTGTTGTAGTAGTAGCCAACGCCCATGGCACGGGCTTCGGGGTTCAGAATGTTGGCACGATGGCCTTCGGACTGCATCCAGGCATCCACGACCTCCTGCGGAGAAACGCTGCCCCAGGCGGCGTTCTCACCGGTGGGAGCTGCGGTCACGCCGTACTCCTTGAGCACGGTGAAGCACTTGCTGCCATCCGGACGGGTATGGGAGTTGACGGTAGCGATCTCTTCGGCACGCTTCTGTGCGGCAGCGGTCAGGTTGGCATCGCCCATCACCAGCGGGGTCAGGCCGTACTTTGCACGTTCGACATTGACCAGATCCAGCACTTCCTGACGGAAGTCATCGGTGTGAGAGTTTTCGGGGTAAGAGAAGATCAGCACCCAGTAGTTGCCGTAGGCACCGCCCTCATAGTGGCCGACACTCACGGTGGTGGCATCCACATTCAGGATGCGCTCACGGGCGAAATCGAGGTTCATCCACTGGTCCATGGCGGAGTCCGGAGTGGACACGCCGGCCAGATAGTTCTCGCCAACGGACACATCGTCGATGCCGTTCTCGGCAAAAACGGTGAAGTCGCGCTGACCGTTGGGACGCACATAAGAATACGTGGTAGCCAGCTCTTCGGCACGCTCAGCAGCGGCGGCGTTGTGGGCGGCATCGCCCAGCTCCACGCTGTTCAGACCGGCCTTTGCACGGGCCTTGTTGATGAGCTTCAGGAAATCCTTCTGGTACATCTGATCCTGTGCGCTGATGTAGGAGTTTTCTTCGTCGATGTCCGCAGAAACCGACACAGTGTTCTGTGCAGCGCTCGCAGCCAGAGGCTTGAGCGGAGATGCGCAGCCAAACATCACAGCCAGCGTCATAGTAGCTGCCGCGATCTTCTGAACAGTACGCATTTCGAGTTTCATAAGACATCCTCCTGATACAGCTTTTTGTATAAAAGCCGTTTTGCATTTGATCGGTTGCGCGTTGCAAATCCGTTTTGCAACTCGTTCGTTTCACAAGTGCAACTCTTGTGTCACAAGAGTATCACAAGAGCATCTCATCGTCAAGGGGTTTTGCGCAATTTTTCGGGACAAAAATGCAAAAAATTCAAAAATCGGTCCGTTCAGAATCGCAACACAAGTGCAACGGCATCCGGAAGTGTCCCCTTTTCCAGTTACGCTCATGTTGCATTTCGAGTGCGTTTTCTGGGAAGTGCAACACATTTTTGTTCTTTCGCTCACTTTCCTCTCAAAAGTCCGACTTATCAAAAATGCATATTATTGCATTCTTATTCATTTGATTGCATATTGTGCATTTTTCGCTTTTCCCGTACACAAAAAAAGGCACCGCGCCCTGCATTTCTGCAAAGCGCGGTGCCCGCGTTTCGATCGGTTTCCGGTCAGTTCATCTCTTCCAGAGCCTTCTTCAGGTTCTGTGCGATCTGGTCCGGGCAGCTGGTGTTGCGGAACCCGCACAGCGTACCGTCCAGACGTGCAATGACGTCCTCGGCCTTCATGCCGGTGACCAGCTGGCAGATGCCTTTCAGGTTGCCGTTGCAGCCGCCGATGACCTCGATGGACGCAATGGTGTGGTCGTCGTTCAGGACAAAATTGGTCTGCTTGGAGCAGGTGCCTTTGTTTGCAAAGCTGAATTCCTTGCTCATGGTTTCAAACTTCCTCTCTCTTTCTTATAAAGGAAAAGCCTTTTCCGGCTTTATCGTGTGCCATTGCCGCCGCCCCGTTTGCGGGCGATCTCCTGCAGGCGGGTGATCGTCTCGTCCGGAGCGGTACAAGTGCCGATGGGATGGGGCACCTTGTGGTTCCGGCCATGGAAATCCGTCCCGGCCGTGGGCACAAGGCCGTATTCCCGGCAAAGCTGCACGCACTCCGCGCGGTCCTCCGGGCTGTTGCTGGGGTGGTCCACCTCGATACCATCAATGGCGCCTTCTGCCGCCAGTTCGCGCACCAACGGCATGCTCTTGTAGACGGTGGGGTGCGCAAACACCACTGCACCACCGCTGGCCTTGGCCGTGGCCAGCACTTCCCGCACCGGCAGATACTCCGGCGAGTGCAGCACGATGCCGCGGGGATTCCAGCCGAACAGCTTGTGGTAGGTCCCGCCGTAAATGCTGCCGTCACTCAGGCCAAGCTCCCCCAGCACCTGCATGATGCCGCTTTTGTAGATCACACCGCTTTCGGCCGCCGTCTCCCAGACAAGCTCCTCGGTGAACTGCGGGTACATCGCCTCCAGCTCATGGACCGTCTGCAGGCCGCAGGCATTGCGCCGCTGCTTCATGATCTCGCAGTGCTCCCGGAGCGGGACACAGTCCAGGTTGGGGTAATAGCACAGCAGATGCACCCGGTGCTGGCGCTCAAAATCGTAACCGGTCAGCTCCACCGCTGGGATCAGCTCCACGCCCTCCTGTCGGGGATGGGCGTAGCAGTACGCCGCACTCAGGGTGGTGTCGTGGTCGGAGATGGCAATGGCGTGCAGTCCGGTACGGGCCGCGATGCCCGGCAGGCGCTGGATGGGCACCGAGCCGTCGGAACAGGTGGAATGGTTGTGAAGATCGCAGGACATGGAAACGCCTCTTTAATGTTTGTAGAAATTGATCAGGCAGCCGTCGGCCAGGATCTGACGCTCGTCATCGGTCAGCGGAGCCATGTAGAGGTCAAATGCCTTGGGTTCATCACCCAGCACATAGGCCTTGATGTCCTTCAGGTCGCCCTTGAGCGCTTCACGCACATTGGGGATGAGGATGTAATCCCCCAGCCCGAAGGGCGTAGCCCCGGCCAGCTGCAGGGGCAGCATGCCCCAGTTGATCAGGTTGGAGCGGTAACGCTTGGTGGCATACTCGGTGACGATGTTGGCCCCGGCACCCAGCACACGCTGGCAGCTGGCGGCCTGCTCACGGGCGGAGCCGTCGCCCGGCTTGACTGCAAAGATCGTGGAGGCGATCTGCAGGTCGTTCCAGGTCAGGTTCTCGCAGCCGGGCACGGCGTGCACCTTTGCCAGCAGGGCGTCGTCTGCCGTACCGGCACGGCGGGCTTCCTCTTCGGCACGCACGGCCTTGGCACGGCCCACATACTCCGGGTCCTTGCGGCTGAGGGTGAACTCGGCCAGACCCAGGGGGTTGGAGCGGTAGGAGGAAGTCTCACCGGAGGGGATCAGCTCGTCGGTGGTCGTAACAGGGTCGGTGATGTAGGACGCCACCTTCAGCAGCAGGTTGTTGCCCAGCGGTGCGATCTCCGGCCAGTCCTTGATGTTGGGGCCCAGCTTGAGCAGGGCGTCGTAGTCGCCCTTGCCAAAGCCCTGATACACGCGGGTGTCGTAGCTGGAAGGATCGTACTGGTACTCCGGCACGGTGGGATCGTAGTCGATGTCGGTGGCCGGGGTCAGGATGCCGCCGTTGGCCGTGGTGGCCGCAATGCTGCGGGCATCCATCAGGGCCACACCCGCCAGCTGGCCATTGCCGGGCTTGGAGCCTTCGCGGCTGGGGAAGTTGCGGGTGGTGTGGCGGATGGACAGTGCCCCGTTGGCGGGCACGTCGCCTGCGCCGAAGCAGGGGCCGCAGAAAGCCGTGCGCACGGTGGCACCGCTGGCCATCAGTTCGCTGATCACGCCAGTGCGCACCAGTTCCATCATGATGGGCTGACTGCCGGGGTACACACTGAGGGCATAGTCGCCGCAGCCGCCGGTGCGGCCCTTGAGGATGGAAGCCGCCTCATAGATGCTGTCGTACAAACCGCCTGCGCAACCGGCGATCACGCCCTGGTCCACCCGCAGCTTGCCGTTCTCGATCTTGCTGCACAGGTCCAGGTGCACATCCTTGCGGCCGATGAGCTTCTGCACATCCTCTTCGCAGGCGTGCAGGATGTCTTCCAGATTGGCGTTCAGCTCTTCGATGGTAAAGGCATTGGAGGGGTGCATGGGCAGAGCGATCATCGGACGGATGGCCGACAGATCCACTTCCACAACGCCGTCATAGTAGGCAAGGTCCGCCGGGGCCAGCTTCTTGTAATCCGCAGCACGGCCGTGCACGGCAAGGAACTTCTGCGTGGTCTCATCGGTCTCCCAGATGGAGGACAGGCAGGTGGTCTCGGTGGTCATGGCGTCAATGGCGTTACGGGTGTCCTGCCGCAGGGAGGCAATGCCAGGGCCCACAAACTCCATGACCTTGTTCTTGACATAGCCGCTCTTGAACAGCTTGCCCACCAGCGCAATGGCCACATCGTGGGGGCCGCAGCCGGCCGGCAGGCTGCCGGTGAGGTAAATGGCCACCACACCCGGACGGGCCACATCGTAGGTGCGGCCCAACAGCTGCTTTGCCAGCTCGCCGCCGCCCTCGCCGATGGCCATGGTGCCCAGTGCACCGTAGCGGGTGTGGGAGTCCGAGCCAAGAATCATTTTGCCGCAGCCTGCAAACTTTTCACGCATGTACTGGTGGATGACAGCCAGATGCGGGGGCACAAAGATGCCGCCGTACTTTTTGGCAGCCGACAGGCCGAAACGGTGGTCATCCTCGTTGATGGTGCCGCCCACGGCGCACAGGCTGTTGTGGCAGTTGGTGAGCACATACGGGATGGGGAACTTTTCCAGGCCGGACGCGCGGGCCGTCTGGATGATGCCCACAAAGGTGATGTCATGGCTGGCCATGGCGTCAAACTTGATCTTCAGGTTTTCGGCATCGCCGCTGGTGTTGTGAGCCTGCAGAATGCTGTAGGCCATGGTACCGGTCTTGGCGTTTTCCACCGCAGCGGCATCAAAGCCCTTGGCGGCCAGTGCTGCCGGTGCGTTGCCGTCTGCCGGCACCCACTCGCCGCGGGCATAGTATGCGCCGCCGGTGCTGCATTTGATCATATCCAACATCTCGATTCGCCTCTCTTTTTTGATTTTCCCGCCTGCACACTGCTGCAGGCTTTGCCCCAGCAGAGCCTGTTGTTCCAGGCCCTGCGCTTTACGGTCAGGGACCGTAATCAGCTTTTATTATAACATGGAACGCCAGAAAGAAAAAGCACTTTTTCCAACTGAACTGTGAACACTTTCTTACGGTGCGGCCTTTTCCGGTACGGCACACCGCCAGTGTGCCGCTTTTTCTTGACAACGAGGGGATTCTATTGTATTATAATTGAGCATTCTGTGCCGCTGTGGTGAAATTGGCAGACACGAGGGACTTAAAATCCCTTTCTGGAGACAGAGTACGGGTTCGACCCCCGTCGGCGGCATGAAGAAAAGCACGTTGATTCGCAAAAAATCAACGTGCTTTTTGATTTAATAACCCATTTGGTAACCCGCTTTTAAAATAAAATGGTGATTATTATGAATATTTCCGAGGAAAAACGCACACAAATCTGTGCAGCACTTGCCAAGGCGCAGCAGGATATCAAGCGCATACAGGCCGAGGGTGTTATGGATATCTCGGAAGTGGAGCGTATTTGCCGTGCGCTGCAGGACGTGGTGCAGGAACTCCGCATTCTGATCGACCAATAAATGCAAAAACAGCCCCGTGGAACCGGAATCACCGGAACCACGGGGCTGTTTTCATGCTATGCGGCCTTTCGGCCTGCCGCCGGGGCGGCTAAGTAGTGCGGCTGGCTTACTTGCCGATCTGGCTCTTCTTGTCCTCCAGGTACTTGTCCGCCTGGATTGCGGCGGTGGTGAAGCTGTTGTTCTTCCACCAGGCAATCAGCGCGGCCACCGTGGTGATGCCAGCGGTGACCAGTTGCTCCACGGTGGCGCTCTCGATGGGCAGCACGGGCTTGCCGCAGGCGCTGAGGATCTGGTTAGTCAGGGCCAGCAGCAGGCAGGCGGTGCGGGCGATGGTACCGGCGGAGATCTTGTTGTTCAGGTTATTCATAGTTAGTCCTTTCTCTTTCGTGTTCGTTGGATTCTAAATCTGCGATGCGGTGGTTTGCCACCTTCATCTGCTCTTCCAGAATGGGCACGCGGCGGGCGAAGTTGTTGTGCTCCCGCACCTCACGGGTCAGCTCCTCCAGCTTCGTGTCGGTGACGGCCTGGCTGCGGCTGTTGGCGATCATCACGCCGATCAGCGTGATGGCGCCCGTGATGAGGGCAGCGATAACGCTCTCCATTGGTCTCACCCCCTCACAGCATCCATCTGCTCTTTTTGGCGCGGGTGTCCACATGCACCCAGCCCTTGGCGCGTCCGGCCTTGACCGGGTAGCGGCCCACGCCGCCCCAGTCCGGCATCAGGCTCTCGGCGTAGGCGGCCACGGCCTCCACGGTGGTGTCCGCCACCTGGATGTCCGCTGCCTTGCCCAGCAGGTGCTGGCTGGATCTGGAGCCGCCGACGGCGGTGTTGTGGGTTCCGGTGCGGTAGCCGCTGGTGATGGTGACCGCCTTGCCAAAGTGCTCCCGGATGGCCTGCAGCAGCACCACGAGGGTCTGGTCCACCATGATGGTGTCGGAGCCGTCCCGGCACCGGAACTCCCGCACCTTAAAGGCCGGGGACAGCTGTTTAGCGCCGTCCTTGGCAAGGCTGTATTGCTTGATTGCCATAGGCTCACTCCTCGCTCTTGCTGCCGGTCTTGGTCTCCAGCAGCTCGGTCAGTTCTTTGTACTCGGCCTCGGTGATGCGGCCGAGGGCGTAAAAAACATCAATTTTTTCCGCAAGGCCAGCGGTCTGGCCGCGCTCGATCAGGCGTTTACAGGTACGATACAACATAGGTTTACCTCCTTATGTGGTGCTTGTGTCAGTGGTGGGGTCGTCGGTCAGCCCCAGCTCCAGCATGGCGACGCGGTACTCCTGATCTACCGCCAGGGCATCCGTGTCCGCCTGCGCGGCCTGCGTCTCGGTCAGCAGGTCCGCCAAGGTGGGGTAGTGGTAGCCGGTGAGCCAGATCTCTACGGTGTAGCCGCCGGTCGACGTTTCTGTTGCAAAGTGCAGGGTCCCGTTTGTCTGGAAAGTCGTGTTGGATGCGAAAATTCCAGTGCCATTTCCGTAGTTATGATTGGCGGTGCTGCCTTTTGCAATGTCTACTTCCTCGCCGTACCCGCCGGTAGGGCTGTTATATTTCGTCTTGACGTGCACGTAGTCCAGGCCGTCTGGCATTTTGATATCGTAGGTCTTCCACTTTTTTCCGGTTTCTTCGTAGTGGTTCCACACCAGCCTGGGCTCCGACTTTACCGCCACGGCAGCAGCGATCTTGTCATTGAGCGTTTTGGCGCTGAGGGTGCCGTCCGGGGCGATGTCCAGCGCTTCGCCCACCTTGACGCCGCCCAGCTGGTCCGCCGTAGCGGGCGGCAGGCTGTAAGGCGTGCCGAATTTGGCGTCGGCCTCGCTCTTGGTGTAAAAGTTGCCGCTCTCCACCGCCGCGATGGCGGCGTCCAGGGCGTCGAGTTTGGTGTGCAGCTCAGTGGACAGCTGGGTCATTATGGCCAGCGCCTGCGCCTGCAGCTGCGCCGTGGGGATGCCATTCACGCCGTCCCGCATGACGCCGCAGACGGCCTCGTCGGCCCGGGTGTCGGTGATGTCGGCGGAGGTGACCGCCGCCGACCCCGCCTGGACAGAGATCGTGCACAGGCCCAGCTCGTACTGGTTGTGGTTCTGCAGGATGTCGGGCGGCTGAGCGGCCACGGCAGGCGTGCCGGTCTTGAGTCGGATGGCGGTGAGGTTGGACGACGTATCAAACTGCAGCACCACACGATCCACCCGGTTGAGGGTGTTGTCGGCGTCGGGCACGGTCAGCACCGTGTCCTCCCGGCTGCAAACGGACACGCCTTTGAAGTCGTCGTAGTTGATCCAGGCAAGGCCCGGGGCAATGGTGATCTGCCGGGTGCCGGTGATGCTGACGGCGAAATTGCTGTCCTTTGCGTAGACGCCGGACGTGCGGGTGCACAGGTAGGTGGCTACATCTTCGGCACTGTAGGTCACGCCGTCCAGCGGATAGGTAATGATGCTCATGTGTTTTTCCTCCTGAGGATGGGGGTGCCGATCTCGGTACTGACCGTATTTTCACCCTTCTGAGACTGCAGGGTCACCGACGTGATGCGGGCCGCTGCCTGGATGTCGGTGCCGGGCAGGCTGGCCGCCACCACCTTGCCCACCGTCACGGGGCCGGTGGGGGTGAACTCAAAATTCTCCAGCCGGGTGTGCTTCGCCAGCTCCTGCTCGCCCAGCGTGCGCAGGGCGGCAAGGTACTCGCTCTGGGACTGGCCGTCCTCCTTTTTCTTGCTGGAGGCATCCAGCAGCATCTCCCGCCGGGCCGTCCCGGTGTTGTCGGTGGCCCCCACGGTCACCGTGCCGTCGGCCCCCACCACGGTGCAGATGTTCTTGTAGTCCGTGATGCTCTCGGTATAGGCCAGGTCGGTCAGGTTGCCGTACTGGGGCGCATAGTGGGCGTTGGGGTCCAGCTTGGGCCGGTACAGCTCAAACAGCAGCTTGTTCTGCTGCTGGTCGAACCGCACCCGGAAGCCGATGTCCAGCTCCTGGCACACCTGCTCTGCAATGCTCAGCAGGCTGCCGGGCTTGACCTCTCCGGCGTAGGCGTCGGCCAGACCGGCCGGGTCGCCCAGCTCCAGGCAGGGCCATGCGGCGGCCCCGGACACCAGACCACGCAGCGTGTCCTCCACGGCAAAGCTGCTCAGGGTGCCCGTGCTGACCCGCTCGTCGAGGATGCAGGCGGCGTCCTTGGTGTAGAGGACCAGCTTGTGATCGGCTTTCTGGGCCGACACGATGCGCATGAGCCGGTCGCTGCCGACCAGCCAGAGATAACGGTCCGGGCGGCAGAGGGCCTGCAGGGCGGTGGTGTCGTGGAGCTCCAGCTGAGCCCCCTGCACGTTGCTGTAGACGTTGTAGCGCTCCGGCCAGACCAGAGACAGCCAGCTCTCGATGCAGCCCAGCAGCTCCAGCCGGTCGTTATAGACGCAGAGGCTCTTGTACCCGGATGCCGTCAGGGCGGATGTAATCTCAGCCATTGGAACCCTCCGTGATGATCGTGGTAAATGCGGCATGCATGGTCAGCGACAGAAACAGCCAGCCGTCGCCGGAATCCGCCGTGCGCTGCCATGCCTGCGCCCCGTGGTATACCGTCCAGAGGGTGCTGCTGCCGTCCAGCACCGAAAGGACGTCGTAGCCTTTGCCGTCGATGACCCGCTCCACCCGGAGCTCGCCGTTTTCCCGGTAGACCTGCAGCTCGTCACCGTCCTGCAGGGTCGTGATGAAGCGCAGATATTCGCCGGTCTCCGGGTTGATGACGCCGGGGTTGACCACCTCGCCCCGGGCGGTCAGCGAGAGCTTCCAGCTCCGGGTGTCCAGACCGCTGTTGAGGATGCGGATGTAGCTGGCCTGTTCCCGGATGCCGTACTGATGCGAGGTGTAGCACACCGGCAGCCGGAACACGGGCGTTACCTTGATGGTGGCTGCCGTGGTCTTGGCCACACTGTGCCAGTAGGGGTTCGGGCAGTAGAGCTGGAAACTGAAGGTTGGCCACAGCACTGCCGGCGAAATGGCCGGGCAGCGCTGCACCTCGGCGTCACACCAGTATTTTCCGGCCACGGTCAGGCGGCCGGTGACGCCGGGAGCAAAAATGTCCCGCAGCTGGCGCTTGCAGTAGTCGGCGTTGCGCAGGATGCGCCCGGTGATGGTGCGGGTGACGCCGGAGATGCTCCGGCTGTCCACGGTGGCACCCACCTGCTGGAAGCCCTGGCTGGTCTCCAGCTCCACGGGCAGGTCGCCCAGCGGGTCGCAGCTCCACAGCACGCCGGCGGCATAGCCAAAAGCGAAGCTCTGGCCGGTGCCAGTGGTAAAAACAGCATCAAACACCCTGCAGCACCGCCCTTCTCTGCTCATACTGCGCTTCACGCATCAGGTCGGCGGCCGTCTGCGCTTTGCTGTAAATGTACTGGTTGACCTCGATGTTGGGCCGCTGGGTGCGCTGGGGCAGGCTGCGGGGCTGCTCGTAGTCCCATAGGGTGCCGGAGGCCCCCACAGTGCTGCCCGCCGCGCTGCCGGAGCTGGTGTGCTTGCGCTTGAACGCCACGCCCAGCCCCACGGTGATGGCGGCAATGGCGGCCACCAGAGCCGCGCCGGCGGCGATCATGGCAATGCCCTGAGGCGTGCCGATGCCGGTGGGCAGCAGTGCTGCGCCGATGGCCTGCAGCATGCCCACAAAGGCAGAGCCAATGGTGGAGATGAGGGCGCCCAGGGCGCTGTAAATGGCCGGGAATGCCGACAGCAGTCCGCCGGACAGCGCCGTGCTGATGCTGGTGGCTGCAGCGCCAAGCGGAGCCTTGAGGGAGGCAAAGGTGCTGGTGAGGATCTGGGCCAGACTGCCGGCCTGATCCACGATGCTGCCAAATCCGCTGGTGACACCCTGGGCGATCTGCCCGCCGAGGTTCCACGCCCCCTGCGAGACGCCCTGCACGCCCTTGAGCAATACGCCGTTGATTTGCTGGATGAGGCTGGTGCCCAGCTTGTCGATCCATTGCTTGGCTTCCGGGGCAAGGCCGGTGTAGAGCGTAGACAGCACCCACTCGCCCACGCTCTTCCAGTCCTGTTTCTTGATGGCGGTCACCAGCGTGTCGAAGGTGCCCAGGATGCCCTTGTCGGCCTCTTCCTGCCAGCCTTTCAGCAGGCCGGAGAAGGTGTTGGCGCTGGCTTCCTTGATGGTCTCGGCGGTGGTCCTGGCCCCGTCTGCGGCAATGGTCTCCACCTGCTCTTTGGTCACCAGCATTCCGTTGACGATGTCGGTGCAGGTCTTGGTGATGATCTGCTTTTGCTGGGTCGTTTCATCGGTCAGCGTCTCGGTGACGGTCTGGGTGGAGGTCCTGACGCCGTCCACGACGGAATCAAAGGTCGAGGTGACCGTGTCCCGGACGGTGGCAGCGATCTCTTCATAGGTCTTCTGGGTCTGGGCCGTGGTCTTGCCGTGGTCGGTGACATACTTGGTGACAGTCTTGTAGTTTTTCACCACGCCGTTCACCATCTCCTTGCCGGATTCGGTCACGGTGCGGGTCAGCCGGTCATACTCCTCGCTGCCCTTGCGCAGGTGCTCGGTGAGCTCGGTGGTCTGGATGGTCACCTTGCCCAGGGCGTTGGTGGTGTCGGTGTGGCCTGCGTCCTGCAGGGACCACAGCAGGGTCTCGGCGGCCTGTGCGGCGGCCTTGGTCTTTTTGGCCGCCTTGGTGGCGGCGTCCCCGGACTTGGTATAGGCCGGGACGACCACCTCCGCCATGGACTGGGCGCTGTCGGCCACGTCGGCGTTGGCGTCCGCCCAGACGGAGGACCAGTCGTTCCCGCTGGCGGTTTTAGCAATGGTGGCACCGGCGGTGGCTGCGATGGCTCCTGCACCAACCGCACCGCCTTTGCCGGTGAGGCCGTTGATAAAGCTCTGGATAAGGTTCTTGCCCCACTGCACCGCCTGCGAGGGCAGGCTCTTGATCCAGGCAAGCGCACTGGAAAAGCCGCCCTTGAAGGCGTTCAGCAGGCTGGAGCCCATGCTCTTCACGCCATTGGCCACACCGGTGAGGATGGTCTTGCCGATGTTCAGCCAGTTGATGGCCGAGATGACCGACAGCACCGCCTCCAGGATCTTTTTCCAGTTGGCCAGCAGACTGGGCACGGTCTGTACAAGACCGGCGACCAGCTGCACGATGATGGCCACGCCCTCGCCGAGGATCTTGGGCATGTTGTCGTTGATGATGCCGCAGATGTTGATGATGATATCCGGCACATAGGCGATCAGGTCCGGCAGACCGGCGATCAGACCGTTGAGCAGCTGGGTGATGAGGTTCAGGCCGGCGTCCACGAACTGGCCGGCGTTGGCACGCAGCTGCTCTGTGAACTGCAGCAGCTGCGGCAGGGCGTTGGAGAAGAACTCCGGGATGCCCTGGGTGAAGCCCTCCGCCAGCGAGGTGACCAGCTGGGTGCCGGACTGCAGAATTTCCGGCACCAGTGTGTACACCAGCTCCGGGATGCCTGCCAGCACATTGCCGATCATGGGCAGCAGGTTGCCCACAAGGAAGGTCTGAGCCGTCTCCACCAGCCCCTGCAGCGGGGTAGTGAGGTCAGCACCGGTGGACCAGCTGGCCAGCACGTTCTCGGCGGCGGCTTTCATGGCCGCAAAGCTGCCGGTCAGGGTGGTGGAGGCCTCCTTGGCCGTGGTACCGGTGATGTCCATCTCCTGCTGGATGACGTGGATGGCGCTGTACATGTCGGCTAGGTTGCCCAGGTCGTAGTGCACGCCGGAGAGTTTCTCGGCATCCTTCAGCAGACGCTGCATCTCGGCCTGCGTGCCGCCATAGCCCAGCTTGAGGTTGTCCAGCATGGTGTAATTCTGCTTGGCAAACCCCTGATAGGCGTTCTGGATGTCCTGCATGGAGGTGCCCATCTTGTTGGAGTTGTCGGCCATGTCCACCATAGCCATGTTGGCCAGATCGGCAGCCGCCTGGGTGTCCTGGCTCACGCTGGACAGCAGGCTGGCGGCAAAGCTGGTGGTCTGCTCCATGTAGTCGTTGGCCGACAGGCCCACGGTCTTGTAGGCCTGGGCGGCATACTGCTTGACCGTGTCGGCGCTGTCCTTGAACAGCGTTTCCACACCGCCCAGGCTCTGCTGCAGCGCGCCGCCCAGGTTGATGGATTCCGAGATGATCTTGCCGATGCCGGCAGCCGCGATCACCTTTTTCAGGGTGCCCACCAGCTGGGCACCGAGGGACTGTCCGGCGGCGTCACCGGCTGCCGCAGGCTCCCCGCCTAGGGCTTCGGTGATCTTGCCCTGGATGCCCTCTGCCGAGGGCACGATCTGCACATACGCTTTTGCCAGCTCAATGCCGTCCGGCATGGTCATCCACCTCCTTTCAGGGCCGCAAGGGCGGCCTCAAACTCTTCCGGGCTGTCGTAGCTCTGCACGTCGGTATCGCTGTCCGCGGACAGGCCGTGCAGGTCTGCCAGCACAGAGGGCACCGTCCGGGTGTCGTTGCTCAGGCCCCACAGGATCTGCGTCAGGCGGTCGGCGGTGTAGGCTTGCAGCTCGATGTGCAGCGGCACGGTCTTGCCGCTGGCCTTCATCATGCTGCGGCTGTCCTCCGGCAGGCCGGCAGCAAGGGTAGCCGCCAGACGCAGCGGCAGGCTGCGCCAGTCCAGCACATGGTAATATTGCGCGAAATCGCAGATGAGCGCGTCCTCGTCCGATGCGATCAGTTCGGCGAGGATGCAGAGTTTTTTCCGGCGGAAAAGCTGGTCAGCAGCTCATTCAGGGCCTGGGCCACCGCCTGGGGCGGCACACGGCCCTTGTCGTTGCGCAGATGGTCATAGAGCTTCTTGCGGCCCTCGGTGCCCAGCAGGCGCTCGGTCAGGTGGCTCATGCTGAACACATTGCCGTCCTGCATCCCGGAAATGGCGTCGAACAGCTCCTGGTCCTCCAGAGCGTCGTCCTCCAGCTCGATGGAAAAACCGGATTCAGTCTTTGCAGTGATCATGCCTGCACCTCCTTGGTCTTGGCAGCGGCCTGGGTGGCGGCGGTGCCGCCCAGAATGTACTCGTAATGGGTGTTGCCCTGGGCATCCGGCACGGCGGTCAGGGTGGTGTTGTAACCCACGGCGCTCTTGGCGTAGGTGATATCGCCCACGGCGGTGACGGCGGCATCCGGGATGACGATGCGCTTGACCGCCTTGTTCTTCATCACCATCTCAATGACCCAGCTGCAGTCGGCCTGCTCCTGGCTGTTGGCCTGCACGGTGATGCCGGTCTCCAGCGTGCCGGTGACGTTGCTGTCACCATACACGGACTTGAGCACCTCCACGTTCAGGGCCTCCAGCAGGGTGTACTGGAAAGTGTCGGGCTTCTCGGTCTGCTGGGTCAGCACGGTGTCGCCGCCCCAGGCAGTGGTGTTCTCGCTGGAGGGCGAGTTGCTGTTGGTCACGCCGTCCTCGGAGGCGTAGCCCAGGCACTTAAAAGCCTTGTCCAGTTCGGTCTTGGCGTCGGTGGGCAGCGGGGTGCCCAGCGGGGCACGCCAGATGGCACCGCCCACTTTGGGCTTGGCGGCGGTTACTTTGGTTGCGTCTGCCATGTGTAGTTCTCCTTTCACAGGTCAGTAATGAGTGATAGAAAAAACGGCCTGGTAGCGGGGCCGTTTGCGGGTGGTGTCCGGGAAATTGTAGTCGGTGACCGGCCTGCAGGAAATCACCTCCGGCAGGGTGTCGGCGGCCTGCATGGCCTGCACCACCCGGTGGTTCAGCCGGGCGGCCTCATAGTCTGTGCCGCCGTAGGACTGCACTGCCAGCGTGGCGGTGTAAATGCCCTCGTCGCAGCCGGAGCCGGTCTTTTCCAGGACACAAAAATTGTCGGAGGGGTTCTCCGGCACGGATAAATAGCAGGGAAAAGCGTTTTCCCGCAGGTAATTCAGGATGATTTCTTCGATCATTTCAGGGCCTTTAAAATGGAATTGGTGTCGGCGTTCTCCTTGCGGGCGGCATAGCTTTCCGCCCGGACTTCCGCCACGGCACGGGTGGGTCCGGTGTAGTACACGGCTTCGTACCCGTCGCCCAAGCGGCTCTGGGCCGCAAAGGCAAGGCGGTTCAGGCCGTCGGCCAGTTCCTTGCTTTTCAGCAGCTTGCCGACGCCTTTCTTGTTCAGCCTGACCTTGACGTTATTCAATCCGTTCCACCTGCACTTTCTTGTTCCAGGCAAGGGGCACCATGGATCCGATGCCCTGCACGGCCCCGCCCACGGTGCGGAAAGTCTGGCCCCAGAACGCCACCCGGACATTGTTCCAGTCGTGGGCGTCGCCCTTGGGGAGGGCCAGCGTGTAGGCGATGCGCCGCCCGGTGAGCTGCAGCTCGGTGACCACCGCCTCGGAAGAGGGCTCGCCCACCAGCACATTGTGCACGGTGACGGGCGTTTCCTCATAGATCGGGGCATGGAAACGGTCCTCACCGGTCTGGGTCTTGGTGTACAGGGTGATGTCAATTCCTTTCAGCATAAGTCCTCCAGCGGGCTGCGGGCTCCGATTTTGCTCCCGACGCCCAGCAGTTTCTTTTCCAGCTTGGAAAGATACAGTTCTCCGGAGGATCCGCTGCCCATGGTCCAGCTCTGGCTGTAGCCTAGGGCGGTGGCGGTGCCCTGCGTGGCCCCCATGGGGAAACTCACGCCGTCCTCACCGTCACCCAGCGGGCGGCGCACCATCCGGCAGGACACCACACGCTTGGTGTCGGCATCCGCGTCCGGGTTGTAGTGGTCGATGATCACGGCCGCTTCGCTCAGCAGGGCAACGCAGCGGGTCTGTTCCTCTTTGGAGAGAGCACGGAAGCCGGCCTCCACATCCTGCACTTCAGCGTAAAGCATGGGAAGCACCTCACTTTGCTCTGGTCTTGCGGGCCGCCTTGGGCTTTTCTGCCGCAGGGGCAGCGGGAGGGTCCCGCGCCACCTGCTTATGGCCTGCAGCGGCGTATTCTGCCGCGCGCTCCTCCGCAACGTACATGACCGTACCGGTCAGCTGATTGATAAACTCCACCATCAGCCCGCCGCCTTAGTCAGCTTGTTGAACACGGTGGTGTCGCAGCGGAAGCCCACCTCGATCTCGGCACGCACGGCAAACATGTTCTGCTGGAACAGGTTGATGGGGGTGCCGCCGTCATCCAGGGTAGCCTGGTCTGCAATGGCGATCTGTACGCCCTCCACGGTGCCATACACCGCCTGGGTCCAGTCACCGGCAAAGCCGACCACATCCGGAGTGCCGGAAACATATGCGCCCTTGCTCTGCACGGTCTTGGAGCCCAGGATCATGGGCACGGCACCCTCGGCCACGCTGTTGATAAACAGCGGACGCTTGTTGCCGTCCACAGCATTCAGCAGCAGGGCCTTGCCCTTGGGGGACAGCACCCAGCCGTTCAGGATGCCGTTGTGGTCGGCAATGTCGGCGTCAGCGGCCACCAGACCGGCGTAGGCGTCGGTGCCGATCTCCTGCGCGGTGCAGGCTTTCAGGGTGTCGAAGTTGGAGCCGGGGGCCGTCACGCCGCCGAACACGGTGGCGTCGAACTTCTGAGCCAGCGCCAGCGGCAGGCGCTTCACCAGCTCGTCGTACAGGGCCGGCACATCGCGGCGGAACTGGTTGGAAAAGGGCACGATGACGGCCAGCGTGTAGGGCTGCATGACCTTGGTGGCCAGAGTGCCGCGCTTGACCGGCTTTTTCTCGGTCTCACCCACCCAGGCGGCCTCGGGGTCGCCGGTGATGATGGGGATGGTCGTGCCCAGGCCCGGCAGCTTGATGGAGCGGGCCAGTGCCATGACGGCAGAGCTCTCCTGGGTCTTCTGCAGGATCTCGCTGGACACCTCGCCGGGCAGGGTGATGGTGGTCGTGCGGTTGATATCGGTTGCTGCCATTGTAAATAATCTCTCCTTTACAGGTTACTTGGTCACCTGCTCGAACCAGTCGGCAAACTGCTGACGGGTGGAGCCGGTGGGGGTGTGGTGCGGGTCACCGCCGTCCCGGACGTTGGGGTAGCCGGGCTTTGCAAACTTGAGGATGGCCTGTGCCTGTGCGGTGCAGGCTTCCTCGGTGTCGCCGCTGAGCAGGTCAGCGGGCACGCCGGTGGCAGCGGACACCTTGGCGCGGACTTCCCGCAGGGTGTTGGCGCTGTTCAGGGCGTCCAGCTGCTGCTGGAGCTTTGCGGCCTTCTCGTTTGCTTTCTGCAGCTCAGTCTTGCCTGCCTCCTGGGCGGCATCGAACTGGGCTGCCTTGGCTTTCAGGTCGTCGTAGTCGGCGTATTTGGAGCGCTCACGGGTCAGCCGGTCGGAGATGATGGCGTTCATCTCCGCCTGGGTAAAGGTGCGCTCGGTCTGCTGCTCTCCGGCAGCGGGGGTGTTTTCCTGATGCACAGTTTCTGCCATAATGGATTCTCCTTTCCGGCTTTACCGCAGCCGTGGCGTTGTGAATGATAGGCCGGCAAAAACACCGGCACATGGCACCGTCTGCAGGGTTCGGGCCTGCGGCATCCGGTTTTGGAGACCGGCGCTCTGCCTCTGAGCTAAGACGGCATGAAAAAAACACCGTGCATTTTTTGCACAGTGCTTAAAGAAAAAGGACGAGATCAGCGGTCAATTGCGGTAACGATCAGAACCAGCACGATCCAGATGGCAAGGCTGATCCAGAGTGGTGACAGCACCCAAAGCCATGACCAGTGAATAAAACCAGTCAACTTTAAGGCGATAAAGAGAATACTCAGCAGGCCGCAAAAGCCGATGCCAGAGTTGGAACCAGAGTGCTTATCCATAGAGTGCCTCCTAAAAATGGGCAAAAGAAAACCACGGTGCGTGTGCATCGTGGTTCAGCGGATGGGGAGAATCAAATACGCCCCTGCTCTTTTAATTTTGCAATTTCCTCAGGCGTCAATTTCCGAAATTTGACAGGCTCTTTTGCCCATGTTTCCTGACGCTCCTGCCAAGCAAGTTCGCCTTCCGTCATATGTTTGTTATCTTTCATGGCAAAATCACCTCCAACACAACTTCTTTCTCTTTTGATAATAATACTCTATACAGGGTGTCTTTGTCAAATAAAAGTTCTCGTTGCTCCTTGAATTTGCTTAACGGTTCAACATATCCAGCCAGAGAACCAGACCTCGCACAAATTGTAATGCGAAAGTCCTTTTTCAAAGAGCCGCTTTTCACTACGGATGTGCTGTAAAATTGTCCGGGGCAAACAATATCTCCCATCTGCATCCCGTCGAAAGGATTGAATTCCATTGCCCGATAGCACAAAACATCATGCTCCAAGGGACTGCGTTTTAGTGCATCAGAGATTCGCTCAGCATACATGCGCAGATGGGCATCTTCTTCTGAATCGCCGCGCAGCATTCGGTTGATGCGTTCAAAGAAACGGTTCGGCCTTTGATCTCCGGGGTTATATGTATACTTTTGTATGGCGTCTTGTTCGGCAGCAGAGAGCTTATCAATCCACGGCTGGGCCTCTTTACGGAGAACATCGACCACCTGATTTTCAGGAAGCGGATTAAAGTTTTGGATTTTGGGTAAGGCATTTTTCACGGCATACGCCGCCCGCTTCTGGGCATTGATGGCATCCTTCCGGGCAGCATAATCAATGCGGCGCATGGCGTTGATGTCGCCGCCGGCGGCATTGTACTGCGCCAGATACTTTTCGGGGTCATACCCGGCCACGGTGGTGCGGTGATCAAACCGGATGGCAAACTCGCAGTCGCAGTTGGCGTGGATGTGCTGGGCATGACCGCCCTTCAACACTTTATCGCTGGCTTTCTGCCAGCCGTTGGACGCCAGCGTGATGCAGAACGGGCAGGTGTCCCCATGGGGCACCCAGGCCCACTCAGCACCGTCCCGGGCGGCATTGCGCAGGGAGGTGTCCGCCCCGGCACGCTTGACCAGACGGCTGACGCCGTTCGGCAGGTTGGCGGGGTTCTGGTCCTTGGTGGCGTTCACCATGCGGGCCACCTCGTTGTAACTGGCGGTCTCGGCAGGCTCTGCCGCGGGCACCAGAGCACCCTGTGCCTCGGCCAGGGCATCGTACATCTGGCAGGCCAGCTCCGCACTGCCCTCACCGTACTTTGTCACAAGGCCGTAGGCGTAGGCGATCAGGTCCGCCGTGTCTGCGGTGCCGTGCCGGTCGATGTATTCCCGCATGAGCTGCCCGGCTTTCTGGTTCAGCCGGGACAGGCGGGTGATGTACTCATTCCACGTTTTCGCTGAGATCTGCATCTTCCATCTCCATCAGCAGTTTCTGTCCGCGCTGGCGCTGCTCCTGCGCCTTGATGCGCCGGATGTCCGCCTGGTCAAAGCCAATCATCTCCAGGAAGGTGTCCGTGCCGGCAAACTCCTGCCGGGAGGATGCGATCTTGATGGCAGCGTCCGCCGTCACCGCCACGCTGGGCATGGCTGGGTTCTTGAAATGGGCCACAATGCCGGTCTCTTCCTCGGTCAGGTCGGCAAGAGAGCACTCCCGGGCCACCGCCTGCGCCATGCGGGCGATGGTGCACAGGGCGTCCCCGTTGCCGGTGTTGAGCTGCTGCGCCAGCAGCACCAGCGTCTGGCTCTGGGCCAGAATGGCGTCGCTGCTGGTGGGGTTGGCGTCGTTCACCACGCCCACATCGGTGACGGTCAGGCCGGTGGCCGCTGCAAACTGGGTAGCCGTCATGCGCATCTTTTCCACATGGGGCGTCAGGCTGCCCTGTGCCAGCTGACCCAGAACCGGGTTCTCGCCGGTCTCGGGGTTCGAGGTGGCCGCAATAATCGACCCGATGTAGGTCTTGAATTTGTTGCTCACAATGGCGTCATACTGCTCATCGGTCACACCCAGAATGTATTTCTGCGGGGTGGTGTCGAACTCCAACGCAATGGTGGCGTTGGCTGCCGTGCGCACATAGTCGTCGATCAGTGCCCGGATGGGGCGCTTGAGGCGGCTGCGGCCAAAGGGCTTGGAGTTGGTGGCGTTCCAGATCAGGGGCTCCATCAGCGGGCGGCCCATGGGGTGGGGTTTGCGTTCCGCCGTCCAGAAGCTGCCGTTGCCGCGCAGCACGATGAGGTCCGTGTCGGTGTAGAAATACACCAGCGTGGGCCGCCAGACGTCCTCGAAGTGTTCATCCTTCACGGTGTCGATGATGGCCATGCCGCAGTCGATGCGGCCCTTCTCGCCGCTCCAGAGGGCCGAAGCCATGGCGGGCGAGTGGAACCGGACACGGCAGCCAATGTCTGCATCAGCGGAAAGGGTGGCAAACACGCAGCCGTATTTCAGCTCGTCCCGACAGGCCTTGGCGTACTCGGCCACCAGACGGTTATCGGCCACCAGCTTCGCCAGGCCGTCCAGGCTGCCGCCGGTGCCCACAAAGCCGTCAAACATGCTGCGTGCAGCCAGCACATCCACGGCTTTCTGACCCCAGCTGCAGCCCACCTCCAGATTGCGCAGGCCCTGCGGCAGGGCGATGCCGAGGTTCACATCCCGCAGGGAGATGTGCCCCTCATAATACTTGTCTTTGGTGGCGTTGCGGCTCTGGTGGTAGTTGTAGGCCGCGGCCAGGTCCTGCAGCTGTTTCTGCTCTTCCTGCGTCAGCCCCGGCACATGGCCAAAATTCAAAGTTTGCATTGCGTTCCTCTTAACCGATCTTCATCTTGCGGGTGGGGTTCCGGCGGCTGGTCTTGGCACCCCAGAGGGCCAGGGCACAGGCTTCCACCGGCAGGCTGTCGTCGCCACCAAAACCATAGCCCCCGCCGATGGGCCGCTTGACGGCGGTCACGGCGCTCGCATCTAGCGTGGTCTGGGGTTTGTACCAGGTCAGCGCTCCCTCGTTGACGCTGTTGGTGAAGCCGCTCACGGCGGCAATGATGTCCCGGGCGGCAGGGCGGATGACGGAGTTCTTTGCCCGCCATACCTCCTTGATGCGCTCCACCAGCACGTCCACGCCGTTGCGGCCGTCAATGACCACACAGCTGGCTTTGCCGTACCGGTCGTTCAGCCAGTCGGCCAGCCAGGCAAGGCCCTGGCCGGAGGGCCGCAGCTCGATGAGGGACACCCGGGCGGGGCCCTCTTTGGGGATCACGGCACCGCACAAGCAGACGGCGCTGCCGTCCGCTGCAAACTTGACGCCGTAGGCGGTCTTGCCCTCGGGCTTCGGATCCTCGCTGGCACAGGCTGCCCAGGCGGTGCGGTCGATGGCGTAGTCCAGATGCTCCGTGGTTTCCGGGCTCCACCAGCCCAGACGTTCCCGGGCAAAGGTGTCCGGGTCCAGCTGTTCAGCCTCGCCCTCAATGGTAGAAAACTGGATGCGCCGCCCGAGGGCCGGGTTTGCGGCTGCCCAGCGCTCCGGGTCCTTCACGTTGCCGATCTCCGGCACCGAGAACTCGAACCAGGCGGCTTTTTGGGCGTCGCCGTCCAGCGCGCGCCGACGCAGCGCATGGAACACGGTGCCCACGGCGTCCGGGCCCGGCGGCGTGCCTACATAGATGGTCTGGGGGTTCAGGCTGGCTGAAATGGCCGGCAGGAAAGAGCCCTGGGCGGTCTCGTCCAGCTCCTGCGCCTCGTCGAAGATGAGCAGGTCGCCGTGCTGGCCGCGTCCGCCGTTGCGGGTGCGGGCCAGAAACTTGATACGGGCACCGCTTTTCAGGATGATCTGCTCCCGGCCCAGCGCCGTCTTGATCTCGGCCACATGGCGGCGCAGCTTGGGGCTCTCGAAAAAGGCCCGCATTTCCTCAAAAGTCTCGGTAGCGGTCTTTTGCAGGTGGGCCGTGTAAATGACGGTCTCGTTGAACAGCAGCATGCCGGCTTCCGCGCGGCCCTGCACCAGTAGGCTCTTGCCGTTCTGGCGGGGCACGCTGCCGCCCGCAGTGGGGGCAGACCATTTGCCGGACACCGTGCGGCCCATCCAGTCGTCCAGAATGTCGCTCTGCCACGGATCCAGCACGGTGCCGCCAGCACACAGGATGCGCACGGCGTCCTGCCCGTCGGTGGCGTTATACGGCGGTGCGATGTGTGCGGACGGCTCCTGGCTTCCCATCACTTTCCCGCTGTGCGAGGATCTCGCTGATCTCGTCCGTGTCATCTGCTGCTCCTTCGATCTCTTCAATTTCCCGGATGGTCTCCCGGTATTGCTTGGTCAGCTGGGGCAGTGCCCGGCAGTCCTCACAGGCATCAATGCCGGAAGCCAGGACTTTTGCCAGCTGCTTCAGCTGCTCCAGCCGGGTGCCCCGGGCCGTGACGCTTTTCATGGTTGCCATGCCCTGACACCCCTTTCCATTTTTTCCTGTGTGTAAATCGGCGCTGACGGCCCTGGGTCGCCGGGGTCACGGGAGGGGGGACCCTCCCCACCTACCACTCGCCGTCCTGGATCCGCGGCGCACTGATGCGTTTTCCGGGCTTTTTCGGCTCGGTTTGCACCACTTTGTTGCCCTTCTGGGCATTGCACCAGTAATGAGCTGGCTGAAGATTCGTCCAGTCCTCAGCCGCGGCCCGTGCGGACGGGTAGCCAAACTGCCGCCAGCGGGACACTGGCTTGATCTCATCCACAACAAAGGACAGCGGGTGCTGCGCGTCTGAAGGTTCATCGTAATGAATTGGGCCAAGACGCCCATGACAGATGCCGCATTCGCCGCCCATGGCACGCAGCCGGGCTCTGTGCTTCCGGCGCAGCTGGCCGTTGGCGTAACGCGGGTTCGTCATGCAGGCATCCTCCTTTCCTCCAACCGGAGCACACGCGCAACGGCAGGTTGGCGGCCCCGGCTCCCACTTCCGGCAGCCCTGGGGTATCTGCAGGGGGGTACTTTCCAGAGGGGCCGGGGTACAAAATGACCCCGGGGGTCTTTGCAGGCCCCGGGGGTATGAAAAAAGCCGCCCCTGCGGACGGCGGAAATATCAAAGAAGCCCGGCTGGTACATTCAGGCTGTTGGTCGGTAAAGGTGATCCTCTGCGTCAGCCGGGCAGCACAAAGCCCGCAGGATTGAAGGGAGTAGACCTTTCCTGCGGGCTTCGGCATTTTAAATTTTAGCAGGGGTTGACAGTATTATCAAGTCCGGTTCGCTCCGGTTCAGTCCGGACTTTTGATATCCAGTCTTTTTATGGCCGCGCTGTGGCGCTGGAACATCTGGCTGCGGGAAATGCGGACGATGACCGCGATGTCCGGCCAGTCCTCCAGCAGGATATACCGCCGGAACAGGATCGTGAAATCCACCTCATCGTCCAGCTGGCGGAACACCTCCATGATCTCGGCCCGGATGGCGTCGCACACGGCAGACTGTGCAGCGGCTTCCCGGCGGGCTTCGTCGATGCGCTCCACGCTGCGGGGCAGCGTCTGGCCGTCACCACCGCCGCCCGGTGTCGGGGAGTAGCGCTGTGTGGTGTGGCAGGCCTCGGCTTCCAGCGTAGCCAGCTCATCCAGCCGCAGCAGCTCGAACCGCTTGGCTGACCGGTACCGCCACAGCCAGGCCTTTTTCTCTTCGTAGGTCAAACTCGTTTTCTCCTTTCTATGGAGGGTATGGAGGGTAGGAACCTATTTCCGAAAACTCCCTAGTAGGGGAACAAAAAAATAGAATATATAGGAAAGTCCCCGGAAAGGCTCCTTTGCCTCCATTCCCTCCATACTCAGTTCTTCAGGCGGGTCTGTTCGTACAGCGGCGGGCCCTGGGTGCTGCGGGCGGGCAGTTCTGCACCGCGGTTCAACGCCATGCAGCGCAGGCCCTCCTCAGACAGGGCCATGCCCACATACTCGTTGTAGTACATGCCCTTGCGCACCTCGTAGTGCTTTTTGACCTCGATGCCGAATTGCTTGTTGGCCATGCGCCACTTCTCGTTGTTGTCGCTGCACCAGTTGAGATAGGTGCGGAACAGCACGCTGGCCTGCACGGTCTGGCCCTCGGCGGGCTCGGTGCAGTCGGCCAGAAAGGCGGCAATGCGGTCCTGATCCTGCTTGTAGGCGTCCACGGCCTTATCCACAGCAGCACAGGCGGGCAGACCGTGCTTTTTGCCGCCCTTGCTGAGGGCAAGCCACTTCTGCAGGCCGTCCAGCGCCCAGTTGAGGATGCCGGAGAGCTCCGCTTCCAGCTTCTGGGGCAGCAGCATGTCCTGTTTGTCCGGCGGGATGCACTGGGTGAACGGGATGAGCCGGATGCGCCGCCAGATGCCCACGTCGGTGCCATGGATGCGGGGCAGATGGTTGGTTGCCATGACCAGTTTGAACTCGGGCCGGAACTCAAATTCCTTGCCGTACTGGAAACGGGCCGTGATGGTGTTGCCGCCGGTCATCTGCTTGACCAGACCTTCGTCCAGCATGGCACCCTGATCTCCCTCCTCGATGGTGACAAGGCGGGCCCCTTTCAGGCGGGCCACGTCGCTGCGGGCGGCACCGGAGGAGCGGCTGCGGGCGCTGGTGATGGTCTCGGCCTGGGCGTTCATGCCGTAATCGCCGAACAGCTTGGCCAGCGCCTCCAGGAATGTGGATTTGCCGTTGGAGCCGTCGCCGTAGAGAAAGAACATGCACTGCTCCCGGGTGGAGCCGGACAGGCAGTAGCCGGTCATCACCTGCAGGTATTCGGCCAGAGCTCTGTCCCCGCCGGTGACGGAATCCAGAAACGCCCGCCATGTGGGCGCTGCGGCGTCCGGGTCATAGATGACCTGCGCCAGACGGGTGATATACTTTTCCCGGTCATGGGGCAGCAGCTTGCGGCGGGCCAGATCCAGGATGCCGTTTTGCACGTTCAGCAGGCCCCGGTTCCGGTCGAACTGCTCCGGCAGCATGGGGATGCCGGGCAGGTGCTGGGCCTCCTTGAGAAAGGCCTCCTTGCCCCGGCTGGAGCGGCTTTTCTGGACGTGTCTGCGCTGGGCGGCGGCGTTGTCCGTGTCTCGGATGCCAAAGCAGGCCTTGTCCATCTGGTCCAGCATCTCGTCCGCAAAGCGCTTGACGGTGGCCAGGTCGTCCCGCTGCCAGCGGGTGCCGTCCCACACCAGCCAGCACTTGTCGGTGGGGTTGTAGCGCAGGCGGTCGGCGTACCGGTCACGGAAGCGGCGGGCGTTTCCGGTGTCGTCCATGGAGTAGCTCTTGACGCCGGGGGCCGGCGCGCTGGCCGGGGCCTGCTCCCTGCCGACACCGGTGTATTTGGCATTGAGGGCCCGCAGGGCTTCGTCCTGATCCGCAAAGGCCGGGCCGCCGTCTGCTGTCTGCGGGGGCGGGGTGTACACCTCCTGACAGTCGGCCACGGCACGGTCCAGGGTAGCGTCGCCGTAGGTCTTGGCACCCCGGCGCTGGTCCCACTTGGGGCGCATGAGGCCGGAGGCACGGAACACCCGGTCCATGCGGGCCTTGTCGGCGGCGAACCAGAAGGCCAGCAGGTTGCAGAAGCTCAGATCCGCCTCGCTGTGGCTGGCGTAGTAGGCCTGCCAGCTGCCGGCATACAGGGCCGCAAAGCGCTCCCCGTCTTTGGCGCTGCAGGCAGTGTGCAGGATCTCCTCGTCGGAGCGGTCCACGGCCTGCCACACCACAGCCGGGGCGGGCGTGCCGGCGGGTTCGGGCTTGGCCAGATACTGCGCATGGACGGCGGCGCAGGCCTCGGTGCGCTCGGCAATGGCCTTTGCTTCCAGCACGTTGCCGGTCACGGTGAAATACCGGCCGCCGTCGTACATTTCCAGCCCGATGCTGCTCTTGCGGCAGGGGCCGGCGGGCTTTGTGCCGGTGAACAGGATATGCACGCCGGTGCCGCTGGGGCTGGCCTCGGTGTAGCTGTCCATCCGGGCAATGATCTGCACCGCCATATCGGAGAGGGCCCCGGTGGCCGGATCCCGGCAGTGGTCAATGTCGATGCCGCACAGCCCATCTCCCAAAAGCACCCCGACACCGCGCAGGCCATAGCGGGTGACCGCGGCCTGTGCCGCTGCCAGCGTGCCCCAGGTGGAGGGCTCGTTGGGCATGGCGTTCTTGCCGGTGGCGGGGTTGATGGGAGTTTTGGCAGCATCGAAACAGACCCAGCGGCGCGCCTCTTTCAAGGGTTGCGGGAACTGTTCGAGCATGAGCACCTCCGGTTAAAAGGGCATGTCGCCGTCATCGTCGGCGGGGGTAAAGCCGTCCGCGTCGGCTGCCGGAGCGGATGCGCCCAGCACCTCGTGGATGTCGCCCATGCCCAGATATTTGTCTACATAGGTGCGGGTGTACTGGGGGTTCTGTTTGTCGGTCTGCACATTGATGGCGCAGCGGCGGCCCGTGAACTGCGGCAGGATCTGCTCCAGTTCGCTCAGGCGTTCGAGGGGCAGCTGGATGGTCTGCAAAAAGCCCTTGAAATAAGGCAGGCCGTTCTTGTGCAGGCCGTAGCTGGTAAAGGCGTAGCGGCCCTTGTACTCGCCCTCGGTCACAACAAAAGACACGCTCAGGGCCAGACCGCCGCCCGTGCGGGCCACGATCTTGGTCTCCTTGATCATGGCGTTGTAACGGCCCACCGGCACGCTGCCGGAGCCGGTGCTGGCACTGGCCGAGGCAAATTCGTCATCCAGTGCGGCAAGGGTGCTTGCATAGTTCAGTTCGCTCATAGTAGTTACTCCTTTTCTGTGATGTTCATCTTTTTATAAAGGCTCCGGCGCTGCTTGTACTGCGTCAGGAGCTGGGGCGTCTTTTCGTCCACGATGTCCAGCACCAGCGCCTCGGTCTTGCCGAGGGCCGGGCGCTGGATGCGGCCAATGCTCTGCTGCACGATCACCTTGTTGCGGGTGGGCGTTGCCAGCACCAGCCGGTCCAGCCGGGGGATGTCCAGTCCTTCCTTGGCCAGCTGGTAGGTGGCAAACAGGATGCGCGCCTGCCCGTTCTTCATGCGGGCAAGGGCCTGCTGGCGGTCAGCCTTTTTGGTGCTGCCGCAGACGAACTCTGCCGCAAGGCCCAGGTCCAGCGCGTACCGGTGCAGCCGTTCCAGCACGGCCAGCGAGGCGGCCAGCACCAGCCAGCTGGTGCCCTCGGTGACGGCACGGTCCAGCACCGTTTCCACCGTGTGCATCCGGGCCTCGTCCGCTGCCATGTGGTGCATCAGGCGCACATAGTCGATGGGGCTCTCGTTGGCCCGGGGCGTGTACACGAAAGCGGTGGGCACGGTCTCCACCCGGGGCGTGATGGTGATCTGTTCCAGCTGGCCGGGGTCGATGACCGCCACCCTTGGGCCCAGCACCTGAAAGATGGTCTCACTCAGGCCGTCACTGCGCTGGTCGCTGGCAGTCAGGCCGAACCGCCACCGGGCGGGCAGGCACCGCAGCACCGCGGCAAACATGCTGGCGGATTCCGGGTTGTTGACCACATGGTGGCACTCGTCCACGATCACCACGCCCACGGTACGGGACAGCTCGTCCAGCTCCATGCGGTACAAACGCTGCACGGTGGCAATGGTGAGTTTGGTGCCCAGGCGCTTGCTCTTGCCGGAGATCACGGCCACTTCCCGGTCGTCCAGACCAAGGCGCAGCTGGGCACGCTCCTTGGCCTGCTGGGCCAGATCCAGCGTGTGGGTGATCCAGAGGGCTGGCCGCCCCAGCCGGGCGATGAGCGCCATGCCGATCTCGGTCTTGCCGGCCCCGCAGGGGGCCACCAGCACGCCCTGACACCATTTGCAGGCAAGGGCGGCGTCCACGGCCTGCTTCTGGTAGTCCCGCAGGGTAAAGCCGGCCTTTTCAAAGGCGCAGGGCTCGCCCCGCAGGGTCCTGTCTTTGGACACGGTGCCTGCCGGGCGCTGCCGCCAGACTTCCTCGGCCATGCCCCGGGGCAGCGTGAGGGCGTTGCCCTTGATCTCGTACAGCATGATGGTCCTGGGAATGTTCCAGGCCGGGCGGCCCAGCCGCAGGGCGTTCTCGTAGCGGGGGTTCGGCACGGTCAGCTCCCGGATCAGCTGGTGCAGCAGCGGGGTGGGCACATCGGAGAGGTGCAGCTCTCCATCTAGGGTGTAGATCACGGGTGCACCACCTCCAGCACGTTCAGCAGGTCTGTGGGCAGGCCCTCCAGCTTCACACTGCCGCGTTCGCCGCTCTCGATGGCGTCCCGGATGTAGTACCACGGGAAGAAGCAGTCCACGGCAGGGGCGTCCCGCCGCACGGCCACCACGGCAACGCCGCCGGCGTCCTCCTTGCGGGAGAGGTTCTCCACCTCGTTGGGGCGGAAGGCCGAAAAGGGCAGGTTCCCTTTGGCAATGTGCTTGCACTCAATGCCCCAGCTGCGGCCGTCGATGGTGGCCTCGATGTCATAGGGCTGGCCGCCCCAGTCGGCGGGCCAGAGCCTTGCCCATGCCTGCGGGATGCCGCCCAGCACCGCCAGCAGATCGTCCTGCCAGCTTTTGCCCCGGGCGTTGCGGGCCTGCTGCAGCTGGTCCTTTTTCTGCCGGACACGGGTGTCACTGGGCTTCATAGGCGGCCTCCTTGTCCTTCTCGGCGGCACGGCGGGCCAGCTCGGCCTTTTTGGCGCAGGCGGCACACAGGCACTTGCCGTAGGTCTTGCGGGTGAACTCTGCCAGCTGGGCAAGGGTCATTTTGCCGGTGGCGGACACCAGATGCCCGCAGGCTTCGCAGCGCACCGGCTCTTTGCCCTCGTTGGCCCAGTCGGCCAGCTGCTTGCCCAGCTCCGGCGTGATGACCGTGTTCAGGCCGTCCAGAAAGGTCACGTCCTTGCTGGCGGTGGCAATGTGGTCACGGCCGATGTTCAGCATCAGGTCGAACTCATACTCCACATCGTCCCGCTGCACGGGGGCCATGCCCACCTTCACCGGCACCTGCTTGCCGCGGTCGTTCTCGGTGAGCACATAATCCTGCTTGACCCGCAGGGTGCAGATGGTGTGGCAGTTGACCGACAGCAGGTAGTTGATGAAATCGTTCTGGATGCGGCCGGCCTCGTCCCAGGCGGTATAGCTGTTCTTGTTGGGCTGGGCGGCAATGCCGGCCTTGATCTCCAGCACACCGCCGGAGCTGTTCCAGGCATGGGACAGGCTGTCCACGATGACCACGCCCTCCGGCCCGACGGTGCGTACGGCGGCGTCCACAGCCTCCTTGTAGTGGGCCGGGGAGTACGGCGGAGTGAGCTCGATGTAATAAAAGGCCCCGATGCCCAGATCCGAACGGTTGGCGTACAGCTGGCCGCGCTTGTGCTCAGTATCAATGAGGCAGATCTTCTTGAAATCCCCGCCGGTCATGCCGGAGGCCAGCAGCAGGGCGCCCAGCGTTTTGCCGCCGCCGGACACGCCGGCCAGCGCAATGCGGAGCTTGGATTTTTCACGGGTGGCAACAGTTACTTCTACCATGTCAATTCTCCTTTTCCGTGTGCCAGACGCGGCAGGCGGATGCCGCCGTGCGGGCGATCTCAGGCACGTTGGTGATATCGTTCCAGATCCAGAACCATGCCTCGGTGTCCTCGTCTGTCCAGCGGGCTAAAATCACGCCGGGGTCAAAGGCACCCAGGTTTGCCCCGCCGTCCACCACGGCAAAAGCGTCCAGATCAAAAGCGGCGGTCTCAAAATTGCCCAGCTGCACCAGGAATTCGGTCTCGGTGCGCAGGGGCAGGGGCTTCATGCCCAGGTTGTAGGTCAGGGCGGTGCAGTCCGCAATAGCAAGGTCCCGCTCTGCGGGTTCCAGGGGCTTTGGGTCAAAGCTCTTCACCACCCAGGCGGCATACCCGATGCGGGGCAGGTCGGCCAGCCAGGTGACGATCTGGCCGGTGACCTCGCCGGGGCACTTTTCCTTGGGGATCAGCAGCGCCCAGCCGGCACCGGACAGAAAAAAGCAGTCCCGGAGCTCCCGCTCGGTGCGGATGATCTTGATGCCGCCGCCCTTGTAGCTCTTTTTCATGAGCCGGATCAATGCTTTATAATCGAATTTCATTCAAACAACGCCTCCCGTTCCGCGTCCTCTTCACTGCCGGCGGCAGTGGGGTTGATGGTGTTTTCTTCTTCCAGCGAGGACATGATCTCCCCGCAGACGGCATACAAAGGGGTGCCCATCTGGGCCAGCGAAGCGTCGGCGGCAACGGCGCTGCCAAACCAGTTCAGGTACATGGCCCGCACGCTGTCCGCAATGAACTGCGCCTGCTGGGCACAGGCCTGTGCCGGGGCAAGCAGCCCTTCGGCATCCTCCTGATACTGCCGCAGCCGGGCCTGCGCTTCGGCGGCCTGCTGCCGGGCTTTCTGCACGGCGTTGCGGGACAGAGCCTCCGCCTGCCGCTTCACTTCGTCCTTGTCCACAACTCCGGTGATGGGCTGCTTTTTCAGGGCGTCCTCGGCGGTCTTGGCGCGGGCTTCGGCCCTGCTTTGCATCTTCCAGGCTTCCTCTTCCCGGGCTTCGGCAGAGTCGGCGCGCTCTTTCAGCTTGGCGTTCTGCTCGGTCAGGCCCTGAACATCCGCAAGGGCGGCATCCCGCTGGGCTTCGACATCTTGGATGTGGCTTTCCGCCCAAGCAGCCCGATTCTGGGCACCCAGCAGCTTGTCCCGCTCAGCCTCGGCAGCATCGGCCCGCTCTTTCTCGGCCTTGATCTGGGCAAGGGCTTCCTGATACTGCTTGTGCGTTGTGATATCACCGCTCTTGACCTGTGCCACCAGCTCTGCCGGAGCGCTGGGCTTTGCCACGGCATACAGCAGGGTCGGCGGCAGGGCTTCCAGAATGGCCCGCTGGCGGGGGCTGCTGCCGTCCATCAGGGCAGAGACCTGCAGCAGGTTGTAGGCGGTTGACTTGGTGATGCCAATGGAACAGCACCATGCCCGGAAAGAATCATCGCCACGGTTGCCGTGCTTGGAGTTGTCCAATTGTTGGACAACTCCGCACAGCGCATCGTGTGCCAGTGCAATGTTGTCACCCATGTAAACAAGACCCTTTTCGGCCAGTTTCTTGCCGTGAAGATATCCGTTTTCTGCAAGATGCAGGGTCGCCACGGTCTGCTCGTCCATCCCGGAGTAATCGAACACCGGGCGGATCTCGTCCGGGATCATGGTCAGGGGCTTGCTTTGCAGAGCGTCCATGCTGTCCATGCTTTCCAGCGCAGCGGCTGCGTCCAGTTTGGAGGGCATCATACCCGCACCTCCGTTTCCTTGAGCCGGTCGAGCATCTCGGCCTGCAGGTCTTTGCTCATGGGCACGAGGCCGTTGTTCTTCCAGCCGTAGCAGAGGATGGTGCCGTAGATGTTCTGCCCGCGGTAGATGCGGTTCAGCCCCTTGCCGAGGATGCCGTACACCAGCACTGCCGGCGTGCGGGGCAAAACCTTCTGCTCACAGGGGCACTGCAGACGGGCTTCGATGCCCTGCAGGGTGTCCGGCAGAGAGGTGACTTCCGGGGACTTGCCCGGCTCGATCAAAATACCTTTCATTTGTAAAATCCTTTCTGATGTGATATCATCAGGATGATGGTGAGTAGAAAATCCATCATCCTTTGGGCTCGTCGGTGTCGTTACCACCGGCGGGCTCTTCCTTTTTGGGCCGGGAGAGTACTCTGATCCATTCGGCACGCTGGTCGGCGGATGCATAGTGGTAGCCCACTTCGTCCATGCCGTGCTCGCGGGCAGGCTTTTCAAAGCCGTTTTCTCCGTGGGCCAGCTCATAGCCGGAATCGGCCAGCTTCAGGATCTGGCGGGGTTCCCAGCCCTGCATGGCTGCGGTAAGCTCCAGATAGGCAAGAGCCGTGCCGCAGGACATGGCGGCCTCCCGGATATAGTTGGAGGGAATGCGTTCCAGCTCGTTGACGTCCAGGCAGCCCTCCGTCTTGATGCAGTAGGCTGCGTTGCTCTCAATGGATGCAGCTGCCGTGCTGAGCTTGGCAGCTGCCCCGGCCAGATGTGCCACACAGTCCCTGTCCTGCCACTTGAGGGGCAGTTCCTGCACCAGATAGGCCAGCACATGGGCCTTGCGGTCAGTGAATTTCATGGGGCTCCTTTCTCCGGGGTGGCGTCAGGCTGTCCACCTCGCTGCGCGGGATGAGCTCCCGCTGACAAATGTACTTGACGTGCTGCCTGCCGTCCTTGAGCCAGTGGCAGACGGAAGCGGCAAAAGAATTTGCGCTGGCGTAGCCCAGCCGCCGGGCACACATGGCAGCCGTGCCGCTGGCCAGCAGGTCGCCGGTCTTGGCGTCCCACACGGTGTACCACGGGACGTTGTTGACGCAGTCAGCCATGGGCTTACCCCACCTTCCGCTTGCCCTTCACGGTGTTCTGGGGCTCCTTGTGGACTTTCCGGTGGGCCCGCTCATCGGCGTCCTGCACGGCAAAGCTGATGCGCATCAGGGCAAGGGCAGCCAGAATGAGCACCATGGCGGTGGTGAACTCGCCGTCGGTGATCGTGCCGCCCAGCTGGGCCCCGCCCTCGATGCCCATAGCATACAGCAGGCCTGCGCCCAGACTGGCGGCTGCCAGCACCTGCAAAACGGTGGATTTAATCTTCATCGTCGGCCTCCTCTTTCAGCGCGCGGATCGTGTTGTAGAGCAGTCCAGACACCCAGCCCTTCTGCCGCTCAAAATCGTCCGGGAAATAGCACTTCAGAATCTGGGCGATTGCGCACACCAGAAGATGTAGCACGTCGCTGGGACCACCTTCGACCTTGATGGTCGAGTCCTCACTGTCGATGTAAAGTTTTGCCTTCATGTTTATGCTCCTTTCTCGACTGTCGGGAAGAAATACTCCCCGATCTGCTCCTGCGGGATGTGAAGCTCCCTGCAGATGGCGGTGATCTCGTAATGGCGCCACTCATTGTTCTTTTGCTCCGGCTTCGGGTTCAGGCGGGTGGACAGGGTACTTTCACCCATGCCGACCAGCTTGGCAAACTCCCGATGCTCAAACCCTTCGTCCTCGATGAGGCGGGCCAGCTTCAGGTAAGGGCTTCTTGGCCTTCTCATGGCTTTTGTCCTCCTTCTTTTTGCGGATGTGTGCCAGCCGCTCCGGCTGGCGTTTGTCCCAGCGCTGTTCTGCCCAGCGCTTGTTGCGGCCGTTCACTGGGCGGCCTCCTTGCCGGTAAAGCCCATCGCCAGCAGCGAAAAGCCGTCCCGGTTCATCAGGTACATGGGGTACTTCTGGTGGTTCTGAGGGTGGACGTACTCGGTCTTGAAGAACAGCGGGGTGTCCCCATTTTTGGGGAAGCTCTTCACGATTTCCGCGATGTCGCGGATGACGTGGTCATGGCGTTTGCCGAAGCGCTTGGCGACGTCCCGGCTGGATGCCACCGGTTCGCCGGGCTTTTTGTTGTCCTTCATCTTCTTCACCTCCTTGTTGATTATGGTGATGTCTGTCATGTGGTTTCTCCTTTCATGCCACGGGGCGGCTGTCCAGCTTCTTCAGGCTGGCCACCAGATTGATGGACGCCGCAGCGGTCTCCATCTGCTCGAATGCGTCCTCGTCCATGTCCTTGCACATGGTGTGGATGCGGATCACACGCTCCACGTCCTGCTGCGTCAGACCATACATGGCGGGGTTCAGGGAATTGCTCTTGCGTGCCATACTAAGCACTCCTTTCTGTGGGTGGCTCCCACGACCATCCCGGCGGCGTCACAGGAATGGTTTCGGCCGCTGCCATGCGGCCATCATCGGGTGGGTTGTGGCGTGCTCCCGTCTGCGGTATACTTGCAGAGAAAGGAGCGTTGCAAATGCTGGACGTAAAAACGCTGAAGGTTCTGGAATTCCTGAACGAGCATCAGGATGAAGCTCTTTCCATTTATCAGATGGGAAAGTACGGTATGACCGTCAATTTTGAAACCATGCAATGGCTGACGGATAAGAATATGGTCTTTCGATATGAAGATAAGGATGCGTTCCGGTATGAGTACGAAGAACCGGAATATACCTACCAGATCAATGCCGGTGGACGTCAGGCGCTTGCAGAGCAACAGCACTTTGCGGAAATGGAAAAGCGTGCTGTCAATGCGGAAACGCGGGCAGATGAAAGCCTTCGGATATCAAAACTCAGCCTAGCCGTTGCTATCATCGCCATAATAGCAGCGTGGCTAAAATGACGGCCAGCAAAGAAGCAATGCTGAACGCCATCGACTGCCGCAGTAGCGAGTCTGTTCGCTTTTCGCTCTGGCGGATGCGTTCCCAGTAGGCTTCCTCTTCCGCTTCCATCTTTCGGTCGAGTTTTTCAACTCCACGGCGGAGTTGTTCCCGTTCTTCCGGTGTGCGGGGATAGCGATTCATCCTCTCCACCTCCCTTCGTTTAAGTGCGGCATGACGGTCGCTTGGCTACTGTGATTGGTAGCTCTGCTCACAATATAGCACGGTTTTGCTATCATGTCAAGCAAAAAAGCAAATGCTCAGCTAACTTTTTTCTTGACATCGTTGTTGACAGGTGTTACAATGCCAAGTAGAGAGGAGGTGAAAACCAATGAACGAACGCATCAAAAAAATCCTTGAAGAACTTGGCTTGAAAAAAGTTGAGTTCGCGGAACGTCTGCATATTTCCAGGCCGTATGCGTCTGAGCTTTGCTCTGGTGCAAAAGCCCCCAGCGACCGCACGATCAGCGACATCTGCCGGGAGTTCGGCGTCCGGGAAGCATGGCTGCGCGAAGGCGAGGGTGAAATGTTTGTACAGGACACCCAGTCCGAGCAGGTGGCGGCCTTCCTGGCTGACCTGACCAAGGATGACAGCGACACCTTTAAAAAGCGTTTTGTCGAAATGCTGGCAGGCCTGAGCCCGGCGGACTGGGAGCTGCTGGAACGCATGGCCGAAAAATTGACGCAAAAAAAAGAGGAAAGCCCGTAAAGGCTCCCCTCGCGTGGTGGCTGGTGGCTCATCCGATCAGGTGGCTTGCGTACACCCACACAAGCCGCAGCTGGCGGAAATCGGCTTTTTCCAGCAGTTTCAAAATGGCATTGATGTAATCTTGTCGTGTCATGTGGCAATCCTCCGATTCGGTTTTATGTTCAAGAACATTATACAACCATTCGGCGTTGAATGCAACAACTTTTGACAACTGAAAACAAACGAAAAAATCGCAGAAAACTGGGATTTTTTCAGCAGAAAAAAGGAGAGAATCATGAAAAAGTCAGCAAAAAGGCTTTTAGGCGTTGTTTTTACACTGGCGCTGATGACGATTCTCGCATGCGGTGCCTTTGCGGCAAAGCCTGCGGTCGAGCTCACCGACGTCTATTTTACGGTCGATGCTTTTGACGGCGTCAGCCCCACGGTTTGCTTCCGGAATAATTCAAACAAAACCATTAAATACGTTACGTTCACGTTGATTCCTCTTAATGCGGTCGGTGATAGAACTTCCTGCACGATCAGCGGCCGTTCGACGGTGACGGCACAGGTAGTAGGGCCGATTGCTCCGACAAGATTCGACCGAACGGTCGCAAACACGGTGACTTCCCCCGCGTCCATGGGGGATTTTGGGCCGTTCCAGGCACAGCAGCAGCTTGCAACGGATTATTACTTTGGCGCAGAAGAGCGCAACGGGCATAGAATCTTTTTGGACAAGGACGGTAATGCCTATTATGCTGATTCCTACACTCCGTCCTCCGTTCTGTCTGTGATCGACCATTCCAAGACGCGGGGTCAGCTGGATTCTACTACTTATCTGACAGATGACGAACTCCAGAATGCAATTTACAATGCAGCAGTGGAATGGGATTGCCTTTGGTACAACAGCACGATCGACGAGATTGCCGTGACCAAGGCGGATATCATCTATATGGATGGAAGTAAAGAGACTGTCAATCAAAAAGCCCTGTATTCTGGTCACTTCAGAAGCGACCCGACGAATCAGCCTTACTATGTGCTGACCAGCAAATACGCCCCTGTTTACGATTATCAGTATTACAAAGAGCACAACGCCGATCTGGATGCCCTGTTCGGGGATAACCAGTGGAAGTATCTGGAGCATTTCGTAAACAGCGGCATGAAGGAAGGCCGTCAGGGCAGCAGTGCATTTAACCTTGTCGCCTATAAAGCAAACAATCCTGATCTGGTTGCCGCTTTTGGCGAAGATAACCAGAAATACTATGAGCACTATATCTCTTCCGGCAAGAGCGAAGGCCGGAAGGCATCCTGATTTTTGAATAAACAAAAATGCCCCCGGTGCTACCAACACCGAGGGCGTCAAAGAGTGGCTTGCTCACGAGGAACAATCCAATCCAGCAGTTGTATTGTACCACCTCCGGGCAGGCTTGTCAAAGTGTATCTGTGGAGGTGCATTTTATGGGAAAACGAACCAACACGGCAGCCTGGCTGCCGAATCAGCAGCGCTGGCAGATCAACGTCCAAAAGAATGGTGTGCGCAGATCCTTTACCAGCTCAAAGCCCGGCCGCACCGGCCAGCGTGAAGCCAATGCAAAGGCGGACGCATGGCTGGATGACGGCATCAGCAATACTCGGATGCTGGTAGAAGCAGCCTATCCGCAGTGGATCGGCGAGCTGAAATTGACCACCAGCCGCTCCAACTGGGAACCGATCCAGAGCCGGTGGAACGTCTGGGTGCGTCCAGTCATTGGCCGGAGGCGTGTGGGAGACCTGACGGAACAACAGCTGCAAGCCATCATCAACAAAGGATTTGCAGGAGGACTGAGCAAAAAATACCTTTCCAACATGTGCACGGATTTGACCATGTTCTGCAAATGGCTGCGCCTGAGCAAAATGTCCACTCTGCGGCCGGAAGAACTGCATGTGCCAAAGGGTGCACGCTCCAAGGAAAAAGAAATATTGCAGCCGGAGGATCTGCGTACACTTTTTGAGGTGGACACTACGATCCTGGACGGCAAACTGATCGAGGATCCTTATGTCAATGCGTACAGGTTTAGCGTTGTGACTGGCCTTCGTCCGGGCGAGCTGATCGGACTGAGCTGGAAGGACGTTAAGGGTGGCCGGGTGAAGATCCGGCGAGCTATAAACACCCGTGGCGAGGAAACCCGCGGCAAGAACGACAACGCTGTGCGCGCCTTTGCACTCACCGATAGTGCGGCCGCTATTCTGCAGGCACAGAAAAAGCTGACAGGCGGGCAGGAGAGCGTGTTTGGCATCTCCTGTGAGGACACCTATAGAAAATATTGGCGGCGCTACTGCGAGGCCAACGGACTGCACTATGTTCCGCCGTATAATCTCCGACATACGTTCGTATCACTGGCAAAAACGCTGCCAGAGGGACAAGTCAAGCCCTTGGTTGGCCACTCCCGCCAGATGGACACGTTCGGGATCTACGCGCATCTTATTCATGGCGAGGATGTGCAGACTGCCGCAGACCTGGACAACGTTCTCAGCAGGGTTCTTGATCCGGAAAGTCTTGAGAAATAACACATTTTGTAACACGTTTCTATTTCTCGCACCGTGTTTACGGTTTCCTTCCCGGAGAAGTGGATTTCGGAATTTAACGGAAGTACGTTGAATGCACATGCCGGTTTTCTTTTGAAAAAGTTCCGGACCGGGTTCGACCCCCGTCGGCGGCATAAAAAAGAACGCTCAGCTTAGGCTGGGCGTTCTTTTTTATTTTGCGCCGGACGAGGGGTCGAACAGGGCGGCGGCTCAGACCATGCCGCCGTGGAGGTCTGCGTACATTCTGGCGCGGCACTCGGCCACGGCAGGGGTCATGTTGACGTAATGCTTGTGCGGGCACTCCAGACGCAGCTCGCTCTCCCAGGTCTCCTCGGTGAGCTGTTTTGCGATGTAGGCCTTCTTCTCGGCAATGGAGGGCAGCTCCATAGCCAGCTGGCCGCCCAGGATGTGCGGCACCAGCAGCGGCTTGACCACCGTCGGGGTAAAGGTAACGGTGCGCTCAATAGCGTCAGAGTCCAGGTTGACCATCGTGATGGGCTTGCCGGCCTCGATCACCTCGCCGTCCATGGCGATCAGATCACACTGGGCCTGTCCGTTTTCATCGTAGAGACGCCAGGGCATCTTCTTGCCGGGGATGATGGCCTTGCTGGCCGAATCCGAGCACTTCATCTTGGGGGTATAGCTGCCGTCCGGCTGCTTGACAGCCACCAGCTTGTACACGCCGCCGAACACGGGGTCGGAAGCAGAGGTGATCAGGTTCTCGCCCACGCCGTAGGAATCAAAATGGGCATGCTCATACAGCTCCATGTTGGCGATCTTTTTTTCGTCCAGACCGTTGGAGGCCACCAGCTTGATGTAGGGCTTGCCGGCAGCGTCCAGGGCCTTCCGCAGCCGCTTGGAGCCGCGGGCCAGGTCGCCGGAGTCGATGCGGGCGCTCTTGACGCGGCGGTTGGGGTCATTGGGGTACTTCTCGATCAGGTAGTCGTCCAGCTTGATCAGGTTGGGCAGACCGCTCTCCATGATGTTGTAGGTATCCAGCAGCAGGCTGACCGAGTCCGGGTAGGTATCGGCAAATGCCTTGAAGGCGTCGAATTCCGTCGGGAAGAACTCGATGAAGCTGTGTGCCACGGTGCCCACGGCCTTGACGTCTGAGCCGAACTTCATCTCAGCCAGACAGTTGGCCGTACCCACGCAGCCGCCCAGGACCGCCGCATAGGCACCATCGTTGCCGGCGCTCTCGCCCTGTGCACGGCGGGTGCCGAACTCCATGACACTGCGAGGGGTGTGGGTGTTCAGACCGGTGACACGGGTGGCCTTGGTGGCGATGAGGCTGTGGAAGTTCATCGTCTGCAGCAAGTAGGTCTCAATGAGGATGGCACCCACCAGATCGCACTCAATGCGCACCATCTGCACATGGGGATAGCACACAGTGCCCTCCGGCAGGGCATACATGTCGCCCTTCCAGCGGTAGGTGCGCAGATACTCGCAGAATTCCTCGCTCATGCCCTTGGTGCGCAGCCACCAGATGTCCTGTGCGTTGAAATGGTAATTCAGCAGAAAGCGGGTCAGCTTGCGCTGACCGGCGCTGATGGAATAGCCCTGATTGTCCGGGTTCTTGCGGAAGAACATGTCAAACACCAGCGTGGTGTCCTTGAATCCGTGCAGGAACAGGCAGTTTGCCATCGTAAATTCATAAAAATCCACGACCATTGCGGGGTTGTCGTAGTCCTCATCCGGAATATAAGGCACAACCTTGATTTCGTCCATGAATGTTTCCTCTCTTCTTCTCAACGGCACAGCCCGCGGGCCGCTGCCGTTTCCCAGTTTCCAGCCGGAGTACAGAACCCCGGCGGAAAGCCCTCGCCCTGTCTTGACAGAGTGCTTCTAACATGATAACACCAATCGCAGGCCTGCGCAAGGGTTTTGCGATATTTTCTGGGATTGCGATCGAACTGAAGAACAACCCTCTCAGTCATCGCTTACGCGATGCCAGCTCTCCCGAAGGGCGAGCTTTTATCGAGAAGGGAAACTTTCCGATTCAACGAAAAAGCTCCCCCTTTCGGGGGAGCTGGATGCGAGTGAAATGAGCAGACTGAGAGGGTTTTGTTCTTTAGCCGTTGATGATGTTGGGGGTGGCGTTCTTCAGCACGACGTCATGGCTGCCGCCCTCCACGATGGAGGTGGAGGACACGACGGTCAGCTTGGCCTTCTGCTGCAGCTCCGGGATGGACAGAGCGCCGCAGTTGCACATGGTGCTCTTGACCTTGTACAGAGTGGTCTGCACGCCGTCGGCCAGCGGGCCGGCGTACGGGACGTAGCTGTCCACGCCTTCCTCAAAGCTCAGCTTGGTGGAGCCGCCCAGATCGTAGCGCTGCCAGTTGCGGGCACGGTTGGAACCTTCGCCCCAGTACTCCTTCATATACTGGCCATTGATGCGCACCTTGTTCGTGGGGC